>Ga0272441_10002663_pt1 | contig 35712 bp, 30 predicted proteins | sample SSMProp6N_FD_193582 | JGI IMG/M metagenome (GOLD analysis project Ga0272441, IMG submission 193582) | Marine sediment archaeal communities from Little Sippewissett salt marsh, Falmouth, MA, United States - SSM-Prop-6N | ecosystem: Environmental > Aquatic > Marine > Wetlands > Sediment ...
CACTTCAGGGTCAAGCTCGTCCAAATCTCGGAGAGAGGCCGGATCTGGAAGCCGCCATAGGACGACCACGGACCCAAGAAGCAGCACTGCAGCGACGATGTATGTGAAGTGATGTCCAGCATGCTGTGCAAGATAGCCGCTGAACGCTCCGGCAATCATCGTACTGGACCCGGCAACAGCGTTGTATGTTCCAAGAGCTAGACCTCGATTCTCAGGCTTCGCAAGGCGGGAGGCCAACGCGACGCCGCTTAGCTGGAAGAACGACCACGTCAAGCCAACCAGGAACATGAACGATGCCACAGCAGGCCATGGCAGTTGCGGTACCAGCCACAGAGCCCCAGCCCCGAGAGCGAAGAGGATCATCCTTGCGCCAAGCGCCGCCATCTGAACGCGCCGGTTCCCCAATCTCTTGACTCTGTGCAGTGCGAATGGGTAGGCGACGACGATTCCGCTGTGAAGCATGACATACCCGTAGAACACCAGGGAAGGCGGGAGGCCCAACCGCTGCGACAGCGTGAGCGCTAGAGGAACTGCAAAGAACCCGATCCCTGCAAACGCAAGCGCTGAGGCAAGAAGGAAGAGACGCGTCTCCCTGCGCAGCTCCGTGAGCCTCACCAATGAAAAGCGGTGGTAGAGGTGGAGCGGATTGAAGCGCCACGCCTCAAGGAGTAGGTTGCCGACAGCAACCATCACGCCGCGGAATCTCCTTTGCGTGAATACCGGCTCCGTCGCCGGTATAAGCCAGACTCCGAGTGCTGCAGAAGCGAACCCGAGAATCGACAGCGTGATCAGCAGCGCCTGGATCCCGCCTTCTTCGGACAGGGCGCGCGAAGCAATCCCGATCCAGGCTGCACCCGCCACGAGGCCAATCAGCCAGCCAAGCGCTCCCGACAAGTTCAACGAGCTGATGCTGGCCTCCCACACACTGTCGTCCCTCCGCTCGATGACCAGTAGTACGGCCACGGACGCGTTAGCGATCCAGAAGAAGCTGAGAAGCGTGTTGAAAAGGGCCAGACCGGCGAACGTTGCCGCAACGGCGAGCCCTACATGGGCAACTCCGATCATCGCGCTACTCAGGACGACGAACGCCTTCCGTCGGTGGGCTGCATCAGACAGCCTCCCCCAGAGGAGGCTGCCGAGAACGGCCGCACAGCTCGCAAGCGCCGACAGAACACCAAGCTGACTAGGTCCCTGACCGAGAACCCGATCGAGCTTGAGGGGGATCAGTACAGACGAAGTCCCCATCACAAGGTTCGCAAGGAGGAACGCCGCATACCAAGGCTCAATTGACTTCCGAATCGCACTCAAGTGGAAGATGCCTCCGGAGATCTCTCCAGCCCAGACGCATGCGCCGGACAACCGGATTCGCTCCGAGCTGCCTATCTGACCAGGAGAAGCGGGATGGGGGTCGTGTTCGCTACCTCTCTCGCCACGCTTCCCATCAGCGCTCGCTCCAACCCTCGTCGCCCATGCGTTCCCATGACGATGAGGTCTGCGTCGAGCTTCTTAGCCATCTCGGCAATTACCTCGCCGGGATGCCCATCCTCTAGGTGTCCTTCGACGTCCTCAACGCCGACGGCCCTGAGATCTGCTGACGCTTCATCCACGATGGCCTGTCCCTTCCTGTGGATCTTGTCGGCGACGACATCATCCAAGACGTAGTAGTACCACGGACCGGCGTAGTTCGTCTCCGAAGCGAACACCACGTGCACCTTTGCGGACAGCTTCTTGGCGAGGCTCCCCGCGAAACCAACCGCCTTCTCGCTGCACTTCGAACCGTCCGTCGGAACGAGGATGACATCGATGTCATCGATACTGGTCCGGTCACGCTTCGCGTTGCCCTTCATCGTGTTAACCTACTCATCCGCCTCTGACAGCGCGGCATCGATGTCTCGGCAGATGTCGTTCCACCTCATGAACTGCCGTCTCAAGCTCACTTGAGGCTTGCCTCAGCCGCTCGAGTAGCGGCTGAACCTTCTCAATGAGATCCTTCTTCGAGACGTAGGCCACGTTTGCCCCCTTCTGTTTCGTTGCCGGTGCTTACCAATCCTCATCGCCGTATGAAGGCACAGCCGCATTCTGCTTCTTTGCTTCCTTCGCCTCGGTCACGACAGCCTCCATCGTCAGCATCATCCCGGCGATGGATGCGGCATGCTGAAGCGCAGAACGGGTGACCTTAGTCGGGTCGATGATTCCGGCCTTCACCATGTCACGGTACTCCTCCGCGACGACATCGAATCCGATGCCTGGCTCCGATGCCTTGACACGCTCCGCGACAATCGCCCCCTCGAAGCCCGCATTGCTCGCAAGCTGCACGAGGGGAGCCTCCAAGGCCTTGCGCAGAATCGCGACGCCAATCACGCCATCGTCATCGAGGCTCAAGCCATTCAGGGCCTTCGCTGCGTTGATGAGGGCGACCCCGCCGCCAGGGAGGATTCCCTCTTCGACAGCGGCCTTTGTGGCTTCAAGTGCGTCTTCCATGCGGTGCTTCTTCTCGGTCAGCTCCGTCTCGGTCGCTGCGCCAACCTTGATCACGGCAACGCCGCCTGCAAGCTTCGCCTTCCGTTCCTCGAGCTTCTCGCGGTCGTAGTCGGAGGTCGTTTTCTCAATCTGGGCTTCGATCTGGGCAATCCTGCCCTTGATGGCGGTCTTCGTGCCCTTGCCACCGATGATCGTGGTGTTCTTGCTGTCGACACGGACACTCTCTGCCTTGCCCAGCACGTCGAGCGTGGTGTCCTTGATGTGCATGCCGACATCCTCGGCAATGACGGTTCCGCCAGTGAGGACAGCAATGTCGTCGAGCATCGCCTTGCGCCGATCGCCGAACCCGGGTGCTTTGACTGCACAGACGGAGAGCACACCCCGCAGCTTGTTCACGACAAGGGTCGCCAGCGCTTCCCCCGTCACATCCTTCGCGATGATGAGTAGGGGCTGCTGAGCCTGGCCGATACGCTCCAGGAGCGGAACGAGATCTGTCGCGACCTTCAGCTCCTGATCGGTCACCAGGACGTAGGGTTCCTCGAGAACAACCTCCATTTTCTTCGGCTCGGTGACGAAGTACGGCGAGATGTACTCGCGGTCGAACTGCATGCCTTCGACGACGTCGTAGTAGGTGTCGATCGTGTCCGAGTTCTCGACCGTGATGACGCCGGTCCGCCCAACCGCCTCCATTGCGTCTGCAATGACGGTGCCGATCACCTCTTCGTTCGCAGAGATCGTGGCAACCTGCGCGGTCTCTTCCTTCGTCTTGAGCTTGCGTGACTGCTTCTTGAGGGATTCGACAACGGCCTCGACGCCCTTGTCGATACCCCGCTTGAGCTCGATGGGATTCGCTCCGGCCGCCAGGTTCTTGAACCCCTGTTCGATGAGCGAGTGCGCGAGGATCGTCGCCGTGGTGGTCCCATCTCCTGCCACATCGTTCGTCTTGGAGGCGACCTCCTTCACCATCTGCGCGGCGACGTTCTCGTAGGGGTCCTTGTACTCCTGCTCCTTGGCAATCGTCACGCCGTCGTTGGTGATCTCCGGACGTCCCCACTTCTTGCCGAGGACGACATTGCGTCCGCGGGGGCCCAGCGTGATACGCACGGCTGCAGCCAGCTTGTCGGCCCCAGCCTTCATCCGCCGTCGTGCTTCTTCACCGAAGATTACTTCTTTCGCCATCGGTCTCTCCTCGATCTACTTCTTCTTGACGACTGCCAGGATTTCCGACGACTTGACGATCAGAAGTTTCTCCTGATCCTGCTCGAGCTCCGTCCCGCCATACCGTGGCACCAAGACGACGTCACCCTTCTTCACTTCGATCTTCTCGTAGCTGCCAATGGCAAGGACCGCTCCCTGCAGCGCCTTCTCGTTCTTCGCGCTGTCCGGAAGGACGATGCCACCGGGGCTCCTTTGCTGTTCGGACTCGACAAGCTTCAGTAGAACTCTGCTGCCTAGCGGCTGGATCTTCATGCCAGTCCTCCTTGAGCTCGATCCGGCCAAGACCTTTGGGCTCGGACCCGGCACCGCACGTGCTTGAGTCGCGCGGCGACGGAGCGCCGAGTGGATTACGTCATCTCGCGCCAGGACTTCGGCTGGGTTCTCCTCTCTTCAGCCCGACGTCGGCGCGTCCGCGCTCGATCCAACGATTTGGCAATTCGCAGGCGTAACCTCTCAACTGCCGAGTACTCTCTCATCTGCGTCCCCCGGTCGCGCGATTCGACCTTGACCTCAACTGCCGTCGGCCTCTCTTTGATCGACTCATCAAGAGGGACCAAGGCTTTGAGCACCCCGTGCTCCAATCTCGCTGACACGGAGGATTCATTCTTGACACCAGGTGGCAAGGGGAAGCTCCGCCGGAAGCGTCCATGCCGTCGACCAATCCTGAAGTAGTCCTCCCGTTTGACGTCATCGGTGCTCTTGATCTCTCCGGTGACGGTCAGCCGCCCTTGGTCGATCTTGACTTCCACGCCGTCTCTCGTGACGCCCGGCAGCTCCATCTCGTAGATGACGTTGCCGTCCTTCTCGTAGATGTCCGTTCTCCCCACAGCAGAAGCGCTGAGCATGCCGACGTTCGGGAATCTCCCGAAGAACTCTTCTCATGCCTGTTCGAGTTCCGACTCGGTCATGAATGGAAGGTGCCAGACCGAAGGCAGTTGCTTCGCCATTTCGCTCTCCTTGGCCTCTAGCGCGATGTACGCATCTCATCACATGGGGAGCAGGCGAGGCCATCGACCTGCTCCCCGCAGGGTTCGCTACCGGCCCTTGCTCGAGGCCGCCTTGGGACTCTTCTTCGCAGTGCTTCGTTTCTTCGTTGCCATCCCTGCCACCTCCCTTCCCTGTTTCGGGTCAGGTGTACTACGTGCCGATCTTCTCAACGAGCTCACGCTCCCACTCATCCGAATCCGCAAAGGCTGAGGATCGAGTCTCCTCGTCAACCAACTCGAGTTTTCGGCCCATCCAGCTCCTCTGAATCAGCCAGTCACCGCACTCGGGACAGGTTCCGATGCTGTTCCTGTCGTGCCGGAAGTGGATCGAAGAACCGCACGACGGGCAGGTCATCTTCCTCGCTCGCTTTGCCATCGTTCGCCCCATGATTTCCTCCTTGCGCAGCTTGTCAGTTGCGCAGTTGACTAGTTGGGCAGCTGGCATTATACTCGCGACTGCGCCCTTGTCAAGAGGCCAGAAACGAAAGGAGAAAACACTGATGCCAACGCCACATTCGATGTTCTTCAAGATGCTCTCGTCGAAGTCGCGGGTGCAGATCCTGAAGCTTCTTCACGAGCATGAGGATCTCACCGTCGAGGACCTCGCCACACATCTTGGACTGACGGTCCCAACTGTGTCGCGTCACCTCCAGCTGCTACGAATGCAGGGGCTCGTGACGTTCAACCAGGACGCACAGACCCGCTACTACGAAGTGAACGACAAGGAGATCGCGGAGCGCGTTGCTGCCTTCCTCCAGGACCTCGAGATCACGCTTCCCAAGGCATGATGGCTGATCGAGAGAAGCGCCCGCGAGTGGAGAGAGTCGGTGGCTATCTCCACCGTGTTGTGCCCATTGCAGATAGTGCTGGAAATATCATCAGCCACGCCCTGAAACCACTCATGGTGGAGTTTCGCCCGCGCGATCTCATGCAGGTCATCGTCGGTGCATCCATCCTCGCGGTACCCGTTGCGTTCACAGAGGAGACCTGGCGACTTGGGCAGACGCTGCCGTTTCGCAACGTCCAGATCCTCAGTGCGGTGTCGCTGCTATTCATCGCGCTGTTTGTCTACTTCAACTTCTACCGATTCGCCTTCAAGGGGCACGTGCTCGAGTACGTGAAGCGAGTCGTCTCCATCTACCTTTTCTCGCTACTCGTTGTGAGCGCGCTGCTCACGGTGATCCAGCAAGCTCCGTGGGCATCGAACGTCGTACTTGCAGTGAAGAGGGTTCTCATCGTTGCGTTTCCTGCCTCGATGAGTGCCGCAGTCAGTGATGCACTGAAGTGACCATCGGAGAACAGTATGCAGACAGCGATCGACTGGCTCGGCCAGGTGACGGGAATCGGATCCGAAAGCGTCGGCAAGTTGCTCTTGACGATCGGAGTCCTCGCCATGCTGGTTCTGGTTCGTTGGGGACTCGTCGCGATTCTCAATCGCCGTGCTGACGATCCACGGGTTCGTTACCGCTGGAGGAAGACAGCGACCTACATCCTCACGATCATCGGGCTGATCCTGATCGGGCGTATCTGGCTCGAAGGGATCCAGTCTCTTGTCACGTACCTGGGTCTCGTCTCGGCCGGTATCGCGATTGCTTTGCGAGATCCGATTGTCAACTGGTTTGGCTGGATGTTCATCGGCTGGCGGAGACCGTTCACCGTTGGTGACCGAATCCAGATCGGGTCGCTTTGCGGAGACGTCATTGACATCGGGGTCTCAACGTTCTCGGTTCTTGAGGTCGCCGCCCCGGAGTTTGGCGAGCAGACCACCGGGCGAATCGTCCATGTGCCGAACGGGAAGGTGTTCGTCGATCCGCTCACAAACGTTACGGAAGGGTTCAGCTATGTCTGGAACGAGATCCCCATCACCATCACCTTCGAGTCCGACTGGCGTCGTGCGAAGGAGATCCTTGAGGGGATACTGAAGGAGCGGGTCGTTTCCGTGAGCGAAGAAGCATCTCGCTTCATTCGTGACGCATCTCGGAAGTTCTTGATTCGATCAGCGAACGTTCACCCCGTTGTGTACACGCGCATCGTTGAGGAAGGCGTTGAACTGGGTCTTCGCTACGTATGCGAAGCGCGCTCTAGAAGAAGGAGCACGGAGGCGGTTTGCGAGGCAGTCCTTGAAGCATTCGCTACCGAACCGCACATCGACTTCGCGTACAAGACGACGAGGATCTTCCGGCAGACCGAGGAAGGAAAGGCAACCCTTCGTGCAGAGTCGCCGGTTGCGGAGGAAGAGGAGTAGGTCATGAAGATGCGAGTGCGGACCGTGGTGATTCTGGTGCTTGCTCTCTTGTCGCTTGTGGTCATCGTCCAGAACACGGAGGTTGTCTCTGTCCGGATTCTGTTCTGGAATCTCGTGATGTCCCGCATCATCCTGCTGGCACTGAGCATTGCGGTCGGAGTGATCATCGGATTCCTGCTCGGAAGACCTTGGCGCAAGCGGGCGCAATACGCGAGACCTACGCGAGACAGCGAAGGCAGTCCGTAGAGCACATCCTGGCATGCGAGCGAAGATGTCGACGCATTTCGCTCCGCAGGCCGTTTGCGCCCGAGTCGCATACGGCCGATGGGTCATCCGTTACCAGGCAACGCACTGTGGCGATTCTCACAGTCACCCAGGCTCCCAAACGCTGTTCTTATCTCGGTCTTGAAGAACCTCGTCGGCTGCATATGTAGTCCCCCCCAAGAGAAGAAATGTCAGTCCATGTCGATTCTGACATTCCGTTTGAGCCGTATTCCGGGGTGGAGGTCAATCAGGCGAAGGCGTGTCGGCCTTCGGGTAGAAGTAGACGATGACTCTCTTCCCCTTGAAGTCATCGAGCCGAACCGTCGCTCCTGCGTCGGAGACGAGCTCGAAGCTCGGCGCACTGCCTCCTGGTTTCAGCGCCCCTGGCACCTCCTTTGCCCCTCTCTAGGTGGTCTCCTGCTTCTCTCTTAGTAGGATTCGGCTTTCCTCAACGTCCTGCGCCAACCGCTCGTCGAGCCAGTCGAGCGCCTCAAACGACTCGGTCAGATGCCCCAGCAAGAACGCGGTGAGGTATGCAACCGAAGAGGATCGGACCCACTCGCTTGGAACGTCACCTCGCGCGCACGGGTCATCCTGCGCCCCTTCATCGACGTACTGGCCGTGTCCGACGTCGAGTTGCGTGATCTCGATCGCTGGCGGGTTGGCTGCTTCGTAGAACCGCTGGTAGTTCTCGTCCTCGGGAGCGCAGGGGCTGAAGGTGATGAGTATCTTCCCGAGTTCGGCCCCGATAAACAGAAGCGGAACATTGATCTCCTGCATGAGTTCTGGCGCGACGCTCGGATAGCGAACGGGGTCACTCCAAAGCGGGTTGCCCTCATCTACCGGATCAAGCACGGCGATGGCGCCGACTCGCTCGTCCGTCACGGCTTCAAGAAGGCTGAGCTTGCCACCCAGCGAGTGCCCCGAGGTGCCGATGCGATCGGGATCGATCCGTCCGAACAGAGGATGATCCTCATCCTCAGATGCCCCTAGCAGATAGTCGATGACGAAGCGAACATCCTCTGCCAGTCTCGCATGATGCACGCTGAGGAACGACGTAGGAAACGATGGAAGTGCAACCACGAATCCATGGGAAACGAGATGCTCCGCGTAGGAGCTGTACCCAGACGCTGAGAGCAGGAACCCGTGGTTGAAGACGACGAGCGGTCGCGGCGCTGGCGCTTCTTCCTCAGAACAGCGAGGGTAGAAGACCTCCAACTCCATGGACCTGTTCCTTGCCTCATCACGAAGCGCCGCCTGGTACATCTCGTACTCATAGGGCCCTGCCTGGTCAGGTGCATCCAGCCCGGCAGCACCAAAGCCAACAGCCCTCAAGATCAGAACGGACAACGCAACCCTCTGAGAAACACCCATCCGTTTCCTCCCCTGTCGCCGGGTCGTCTGTCAGCGAACCGTCTCACTATACTCCCTTGGGAGGCCCTCGGCCCTTGCGCGAGTCACAGTTCGCTCTTGGTGCACGGGCCGTGGAAAGGACAGGAGGTTCGCAGGCGTGAGACTCTGGATTGCCCTGATTGCAGCCGTCTCTGGATACCTGATAGGCGCGATCCCTTTCGCTCTCGTCGTCGTACGCGTGTTCGGGCAAGGGCAGAGATTGCACCCCGTCGAACTCGCAATCCCGGGGACGGATACGTTGCTGCGATCAGACGCAGTTGCAGCGACGGCAGTCCGCCTGCAGCTTGGCGCGCGCTACGGCTGCCTAACGAGCATTCTCGACATGGCCAAGGCGGCTGTTGTGACGCTTGCATTCAAGCTTTGGTTCCCCAACGATCCCTACTTCCTCATTGCCTCGGGCTTTGCGGTCGTCGGTCACATCTGGCCCATCTTCCACCGCTTCCGCGGCGGACGCGGCCAATCCCCGGTGATCGGGAGTCTCTTCGTCGTCGACTGGCCAGCACCTTTGGTTGTCTATCCGCTCGCGCAGGTTCTTGGCCTTCTGACACGCTCGCGAGCCTATGCTGGACGTTTCGCCCCCATGCTGCTCGCGTGCGGCTGGCTCTATCTCCGATTCCATGACCTGTCCTTCGTGTACTACGGACTGGGTCTCTTCGTCGTCCGCACGCTGGCAATGCGGGGTGAGATAGGCCAGTACAAGCGCATTCGCCAAAGTGGCGCTCTGCAGACATTGGGGGATGAGGCTGCACTCATGGGGTATGACGCGCTGCTTGCCAGAGTGGTGGACAGAGTTCGTCAGGTTCTTCCCTGGAAGCGTGCGCGCTAGGAGAGCAGCTTGACCGTTCCCTGCAAACCGTCCACCCGTACCTGTCTTCCATCAAGGAGCGCACATGCGTTCGACACCGAGACGACTGCGGGGATGCCCGTCTCCCTAGCGACAATCGAGCTGTGAGAAAGCAGCCCACCTGCCTCCGCCACAACAGCCCCTGCACGGGCAAAGAGTGGTGTCCACGCCATGTCGGAGAAAGGGACAACGAGAACTTCTTCATCGCGAAGACTTCCGAAGTCGTCCATCGAGCGAATAGCTCGAGCGGTTCCCTCGAAGACGCCCCTGGATGTGCCGATTCCCCGCAACGCGTTCGCCTCCCGCAGCTCCGCCGGACCCAGATCCACAACGTAGTCTCCGATAATCGTCTCTGGGAGCCTCAGGGTCTTCGCCGCTTCCATGGCCGATCGGTGTTCAGCCGCTGATGCTGCAAGAGTCTTCGCGTCAACTCGACCTGCGCCGAATTCGCGAAGCTCATCAAGAGGCAAAGAAAAGACATCCTCCCTGTGGTCTAGTTCGCCGAGCGCCACGAGGAAGCTTCCGCATCGAAGCGCCCAGGTGCGAAGGAGGTGGAATCCACGAGAGGACACCACACCAACGCGCTCCCTATCCAGCCTGCGCTTCGCCAGTCGACGCCCCCAGCGCCTGGCCACGGATTCAGATCGGGGATCCTCACTCATCTGACTCACGCTGTCAGATGCATTCGCTGCAACGCGCAGCAGAGAGATGGGGTTCTCGCTCCAAGAAGCGGAAGAAAAATCGTTGCCGCTCTCCCCTACGTGTCCGAATCTCTCAACGAAACTGTCCAGCGCGCGCTTCACGTTGCTCCAGGTTCCCTGCTCGAGAAGCTGACTGACTTCAGCCATGTCGACGTCAGGTTGATCCAGCTTGTCGCGCTCGCCCACTGGGAGCTCGTGAAGCGCACAAGACAGGCTTCGCATTCCGGCTACCGGATCGTATGCCTCGAGGCGTGGATCTTCCGACTCAAGACGCCCTGAGCCCTCAAGTGAATTCTTCCGGAGAGCGCGCTGTGCCAGCTGCCCAACCGTGAGGTGCAGAAGCAAGCTCACAATCCGCTGTCTCGACACCGCACGCATCAACGGAAGGAAGCCCTCGACCCACCTGAGTGCCTCCGCCAAGTCGCAAACCCGTCCGAGCCCCTTCTCTTCGCGGATCAATCGCCGCAGCATCGTGCGTTCCCATCGGGGAACGCGGGGGTGGAACAGCAGAAGGCCGCCCGCAAACCGCAGAACTCGTGGTAGATGGCGGATCATCCTCCACCGGAATCCGAAAGGGGACGGGCCGGTCGATGCAACCAAGCCGATAACCTGCTCAAGGGCGTCTTCCGGCAGGCCGAGCTTCCTGAAGAGCTGACCCATCCCACTCATGTTGAAGTACGCGCGGTAGTGGAATTGCCTCGCCAGTGCTAGGGGATCGATCGCGAGACGACCGACAATCTGTTCGAAGAGGTCAACCCATGCACCGTTGATCATTGGGACGTTGACTGACCAAACGAGTGGCTTCACGAGTCCTGGCAAGTACTCCCGAGAGATCCGATTCGAGTAGACAGGGAGGCCTCGGAGAGAAGTGATCGGCCGCACCTGCAGCCACCAGATGGCTTCGCCGTCAAACGCCCACTCAAGATCCGCCGGATAGTGCAACTCCTTGGCCACGTGGCGAGTGATCTTGGCGATCTCGCGAAGAACCTTCGTAGGGAGTCTCTCCCAGTCAGAGCTCGCTTCCTCGTCTCCAATCGTCCAGCGTCGAGGGGTCACGCCCCCTTGGAGCAAACGCTCCGATGTGCCTTCCACAGCTTCGACAACCACGGTATCCGAACCTGTCAGTGGGTCCCGACTGAAGGAAGCTCCGGAGGCAGTGGGCACGACCATGTCTTGGATGAGGACCTGCATCTGCTCGGATGAGCCACCGCCGCCTGATTCCCAGACGGATTGGATTGCCTCAAGAACCCGTTCGACACCTCGAACATGGAGATGAGACTCGTACCGGCCCGCCAGGCTCTCGTGCGTACCATCCTCATTGGCAGCTGAGGAGCGAACGGCCAAACCATTGCGCTTCGACAGATCAAGCAACGACAGTTCCCGTTCAAGCTGAGAGACAACGCCATCTCGTCCGCGAGCCGAGTCGTAGCGAGCCTTTGCCTGCGCTGATACGATGTAAGTACGAGGGACGCGAACCCCTAGAGAGACTAACGCCCCCAACCCAGCAGCCTTGCCGCCGAGACGAGCTCTGTTCGTTGACTCAAGACAACTGATGTAGCGAGGCATCCGGATTTCATTCTACCACTCACGGACCCGGCAGCGGACGCCCAGACATGGATCACCACAGGACAGCTAGCGAACGCGTTCTACATTCACTCCCCCAGGCTCTAAACCGCTGTTCCCATCTAGACCTCGGAGACCCTTTCTGTTCGCATTCGCGCGTTCCCTCCGAATTTGCCAGTCCATGTCGATTCCGACATCATGTTTGGACCGGATCCCGGGGTGACGGTCAGTAGTCGTTGGTGTGGGAGCGCTGCTGGCGGTCGCTCACACGAGTTCGGTATTGACTCCGGTATTGGATTTCGCAAGCGGAATCAGAATCCGCCTGACTGAACCAGCAATCGGCCGAGCCATTGGCAGCTGGTCAAGGCACAAATGAACGGCCGAGGAGGGAGACGCCTTATGCGTACGACGAAGAAGGAGGAGCCACCGGTCAGTCTGTTGAAGGAGTTGTGCGGCGCGGATGCCGACTTGTACGCTGTTCTCAGTCGCCATTCGTACGAGACTCCGCTGGCGGCCATTCCAGAAAGAAACCTCGATATCCTCACCAAGGAGGGGGAAGAGAGCGGTAACTTCGGCCCCGCAATGGATAAGGCCATCTTCGAGGGCGCCCAGAAACCGGAGGAAAGGGAGAGGTACATTGAAGTCATCCAGAACCTCGCATCGATGACCATGCACGCGATGGAGCGAGAGAAAGAAGCGCGCGCGAAGGAGGGATTCACCGATAGCGCAGCTTCCCTTGGGAGCAGAATCGAGCATCAGAGACTCTTGAGTGAAAGAGCCGGAGACGTACTGGACGTGGCCTCCAAGTTCTACAACGAGAGACTACTGGAACGGCAAGAAGACGAGAACAGGAGAGCGAGAGCGCAGCAGAGAAAGACAGCTGAACACGAAGAACAGAGAATAGAGGGGCAGGAGAAGGGCGCGCGAGATGTAAGAAGACGAGAGAGAAGAAAGATGGGAAGAGCAGAGAAACGAGAAGCCAAGCGACGGCAGAAGCAAGAAGACCTGGCTGCGGAGGGAAGGAAAGAAGCGCGAGAACACCAGAGACAAGCGGCTGAGGAGGAAGAAAAGAAAATCACCGAGCAGGAAGAGACGGCACGAGAAGCAAGGAGAGAGGAGAGAAGCGGCGAATAGCTTCTGGTCCCAGGGCCCAGACGAATTCGCTTCTCGGTGTCGAAGTGTCTTGCTCATTGCCTTTCACCTCTGATTCCGGTCCTATCGCAATGTCAGGGTCGTGAGCCATGAACCTCTAAGGTTGAGATGGCCTGACTGGCCAAGAACGCAGACCATAGAAGGGCATTCGGTGGACTAACGCGCAGACTGAAGACATCCATGACCAAGCCGCAACGCACGAACGCGTTCTACATTCAGTCCCCCAGGCTCCAATGAAATGAACCGCCAGCGATCGCTGGCGGTTCAATCTTTCTTGAGCTTCCAAAGCGTCGCGGTGTCGGGGTACTTGACAACGGGGACAATATGTGTACTATTGGATACACAATGTCCCCGAACCGAATCGCAGACACCCTGTTTCCTGCAGCGAGAATGGCAGTGCTGCAATGGCTGGCCGACGCAGAAGACGGGTTTCATTTGCGAGAACTCGAGCGGCGTAGCGGCCTGAACAAGCACGGGCTGGCGCGCGAACTCCATGCGATGCGCGACGCTGGAATCCTCGTGTCTACCCAAGTTGGGAACCAGATTATCTACCGCCTGAATCCCGAATGCCCGATCTACGAAGAGCTACGTGCCATCGTCCGCAAGACCGTTGGCTTGGCTGGGGTATTGCGCGAAGCGCTCGATCCCTTCTCTAATCGCATCGATCATGCCTATATCTATGGCAGTTTCGCGAAGGGTGAAGTGCGGACGGACAGCGATGTAGACCTTATGCTTGTGGGTGCTGTTTCACTGCGAGAGGTGAGCTCAGCGATCCGAACGGCTGGACGGACACTCCGGCGTGTTATCAATCCGACGTCCTATACAGCTGATGAGTATGCATCTGAGCTTCGAACAGATGACTCATTTGTCGACCGAGTCCACAACGGACCTCGCATAGACGTGATCGGAGGGCGCGCGTGAGTCTAGCGGAGATGCTGTTGCGTGATGAACTGCGACGAGAGCCCGAGACCCCCGGAGAAGTCAAGCGTCTCCTCGATGCAATCGACCGCCGACTTGCGGATGCTGGAATCGAAGCAAATCACCCGGAGACCCGGCTGGAGCAAGCATACCATGCGATCCTCAACTGCGCTCTTGTTGGATTACGAGCAAATGGCCTGCGCTCGACGGATGGTCGGGGACACCACGTCGTTGCCCTAGAGTCCCTCTGCGATACGCTAGGAACATCAGGTGACCGTGTGGACTACTTCCAAACACTACGCGACCTTCGCAACAAGGATCTCTACACAGGCGGCATCCATGTCACGGGCCGACAAGCCGAGGAGGCCATTGCAGAAGCACAAGCCCTGCGCGGTGAGCTGATTCAATGGCTCAGCGAACGTGAGGAAAGCGGCCACTAGAACGCCCGTTCAGCAATTAGCCATGCGAGCGCTTGCAGGCCGTCACTTGCAGAAGTTCGAGTCCCCCAGGCTCCAAAACGCCTGAGATCAACCGGCGCATGGCATTCGCCGGACATTCGAACGTCATCTCTCACAGCTGCCACACGAGTCCTCCGCTTGTCTTCCGGCTTCGTTTCGACTCAGAATGGATCGTGAGGTGAGAGACATGAGCAACTTGCACTTCGACTACCTGATTGTGGGTTCAGGAGCTGGCGGAGCAACTCTTGCCAAAGAACTCAGCCGCCACTCGCGGAATGTGGCTGTCATCGAGCGGGGTGAGCGTGCTAAACAGCTGGGAAGCTTTCGAGCCTCACTCAGCTTCTTCGACGCGAACAGGACCACGAAGATTCCCCGTAAATCGAAGGAAGGCGTGATCCTCTGGAGAACGCTCATGGCAGGCGGATCGACGGTGGTTTCATGTGGGAATGGGACGCGCTGCCTCGAGGCGGAGCTGGCCGAGCTGGGCATCGAACTCGAGCATGAGTTCCAGGAAGCTGAATCTGATATGCAGATCTCTCCAATGCAGGCAAGCCTCCGCTCAGAAGGATCCGAAGCCATCCTTGCTGCGTCCCACGCCCTCGGCTACGAGATGGAGCCCATGCCGAAGTTCGTGGATCCGCAGAATTGCAGGCAATGCGGGCAATGCGTCTTCGGCTGCCCTCACCAAGCGAAATGGACTGCGTTGGACTACCTGGATGAGGCAGAGCGGAATGGGGCGAAGGTCTTCTACAACACGTCTGTGGACACCGTGCTCGTGACGGACGGCCGAGCGGGAGGAGTCAGTGCAGTCGGCCCCGACGGGCCAATGAGGTTCCACTCCGAGGTGACCATTCTCGCGGCTGGAGGGCTTGGAACTCCGGTGATCCTCCAGAATTCAGGAATCGAAGAAGCGGGGGACGGTCTGTTCATCGACATGCTCGAGAACACGTATGGTACGACTACCGATCTGAATCTGTGCCGGGAACCATCAATGTCCATGGTCAATCATGAGTTTCACCACGACAAAGGATTCATCCTTTCCCCCTACGTGAATCACCCGAAGATGGTTCGCTTCATGGAGCTTGGGGCAAAGGGATTCGCCCTCTCGGATCGGAAGCTCTTGGGGATCATGACGAAGACTGCTGATGACTCATCCGGTAAGGTCCACGCCGATGGAACCGTTAGCAAGGCGGTCACTGAGAGCGATCGCGTACGCCTCGATGAAGGTGCAACCATCGCTGCGGAGATCCTGATAGAAGCCGGTGCAGATCCGAAGTCCATCACAACATCCGCGCCGCAGGGAGCTCACCCTGGAGGTACGGCAGCTGTGGGGAAGGTCGTGGATGAGGATCTGCAGACAGATACTCAGAGTCTCTACGTCTGCGATGGGAGTGTACTTCCAAAGGCACCAGGGCTACCGCCCATACTGACCATTGCTGCATTAGCCAAACGCCTCGCGAGGCACCTAACAAGCTAGAGGCAGCAAGTTTTGTCCTATCTGCGGTCTCCGAGACTGCGAATCTGAGTTGCCGTACCGTGTCAGGAGACGTGGATCACCACGTGGCAACACACGAACGCGTTCTACAGTCAGTCCCCCAGGCTTCAAAATGCAATTCCTGGACAGGATTCCTGTTGTCCTGAAGGTCTCTATCCTCCCTGACCTACGCTACCAGCCGATGCCAACTTGGTGAGGGACGACCCGAGTAGTATTGTGGAGCCAGTATGCCTATCGGACGTCCCGGATTGACACGATTCCGCTTCGCAGCTGCAATCATAGTGACACTGGCAATCTTCGTTTGCTGGTCCCAATTTGCGGATCCTGCGCTGGGTTTGACAGCGCAGGATGCAGGCGACACTTCAGTGAGCTTGTCCTATGATTCTGCAATTCAGTCTCCCGGACCTGTTGACGTCCATGTGACCGGGAACCTCACTGAGGCTGCACGAGTTTCTTGGGATCTTGATCTCTGCATCGATACTGATAGAGACGGTATCCCCAGCAATGATGTTGATGCAGTTGGAGACGACATCTCACTTGTATTCGACACGGCTGGCGTTCGGTCGTTAAGACTCATGATCTCTGATGAAGACAGTCTCTTGCACTCCGGTCTATATCCCATCTCTGTCACTGAGGGGCAAACACCCGTTCCGATCATTAGGATGGAACCAGGTATATTTCCTCCGCGTGTATCCGTAGGCGTGATTGGAGGGCAAGGCCCGTTTCGAGTGGAGGTCGCTTTCGCTGCTGGCATTGCTTCAACGTCTCCGGATGAGTTTGAGATAGGACCGTCCGACGAATTCGTATTGACCCTCCTGAGCAATGCGACGGGACCTGCAGCCGTGCGCATTACAGACGATCTTGGCTCGGTCTTCGAGTACGAATTGCAGATTGGGGACTACTACTACTGCGGATCCAGCATCTTGCTGTCGCCAACTCAGGAAGGGAGCGAGCCACTTACTCAAGTCTACGAAGCTCCGCGCGAGGCCCTCTATTGCACGCTTGCGCATCTCGAGATCGGAAGTTCAGGGGGCGAAGCTACATTCGCAAGAGCATCCACTCCCGGGATCTACTACCTCTGTCCAGACGAAGCACACGGCGACACCTTCGCACTTCACGTCAAACCGGCCACGATGCCTAGGACGTCTATCCGTGGTGTCCTGTTTGGAACAGAGTACCGTCCCCAGATCTGGATTGAGTCATTGGGAGAAAACCTGGACATGATGCGACGCTCCGGCATCAATGCGGTGGAAATCGAGTCCGAATACCATGTGAGTCCTTCAACGCCGTATTTCCGACCGCTTAAGGAGATCAACAAGCTTGTCGGTGGATGCGTAGTTCAGTACACCGGTCTGACGATCCCTGATGACGAATTGCGGCGCGCTGTGGAGGCGGCTGTTAGAAGAGGTTTCTATGTTGTGCTTCGGGTCTCAGCGCATGGTGTAGGCCTCTTCGCTAAAGACGAAGCGTGGTGCGACAAGAGCGTCATGGACTACTTCGAAGAAGATCTTGACTGGGACAGTTGGTGGGGGGAACTCGAGCGGCTTATGTGCCACTACGCAGCTCTTGCAGAGGGCGCTGGGGCCGACGCGTTCTACCCTGTAGTTGGCGGACAGATGGTGCACCTGACAGCGAGCTACAGCACTCGCTATGCAGCAGTGATCGAGGAGATACGCCAAGTCTTCTCCGGCTCAATCATTGCCGAGACGGATGTTGAGGAAGACATCATCGGAGGATACGACTACCTTGAAGCGGCTGATTACATTGGGGTATCGCGACAGCTACCAACAGGCGATACTGAATTCGAGTACGAGGGCGCGACACTTGAGCGACTCGCGGCATTAACACAAGCGAATCGCGTCTTCTTGAACGAGGTGCTGACTCCTCTCTCTTGCTACTATCGAGCCCCACTTGTCCTTCCTGAGGTTGAGCATCAAGCGCTGCTATTCCCATCAATTGGCGGTTCGACATTCGGGACTTGGTATCCACCTGAAGTCTGGGAACTGCTCTACGAAGAGGGCTGGAGCTCTCTTGACTCTCTGAACTACTCTCCGATCAGGAGTTTCGCATTCCAGACGCAGGGCTATGAAGCTCTTCTTCAGCTCTCGTATGAGTTTGATGAAGTCAACTGGGCTGGATTCTTTGCCGATGGATGGCCCATTGCGCCTGCTAACTGGGTTCGAATCGAAGATACACAGATCTACGGTACACCAGCTTCCCAGCTCCTCGCCACGTGGTGGGACAATGATGGGATCGACCTGGAGTTTCAAGGCTCTGGCGCTAGCGACCGACACGACGACCTGGAAGAGCCTGAAGCAGAGAAGTTCCCATCTGACTCAGAACGATCAGTGGTGGCAGACTTCACGGATCACACAGACCTTGCTGTTATCGACAGAGTCCATGCGAAAAGGATCCCCGTCGACATCCCAGGTTCGACTCAAGCATTCCTTGCGCAATCCTCCGATGAGGAGCCTGTTCTAGTCTGGACGATCAGTGGCGAGCATGCTGAAAGCGGATGGGCATATCTCAGCATCTTCCTCGGACAACTCGAGAGGCGGCTGTTGGCAGGTAGTGATGGCCTATTGGTAGAGATGGGATCCTACCCAGCTTCGCGCATCTCGCTTGGCCTCTCATTCGAGAGTAGTGAAGGAGAAGTCATCGGGGCGTTCGCCCCTCGATACGTTGGCTCAACACAAGAACTAGTCTTCGTGCCATTCTCGGACCTCCTGAAAGACAATGGCAAGGTAATCACTGCCCAGGACCTCGCATCGGTGCAGGCGATCAGCCTGTTCACGAATCTCTCCGAGGAAGCTTGCGAGGTGCAAATCAGCAGAATCACACTACTGGATTGGTGAATCGCGCACGTGCTGTATCTGAACCTGCACACACCCCTCTCCTCACAGCTCGCGCCTGTGTCGTGATATCAGAGGCTCGGTCCTTGATGCTCCCCATGAGGCTAGACAGGGAGGGCTATCGCTAGACTCCGACGGCCTTCCGGGGATTTGATCTTGCACCGATTTGGATATCGATCACCAGGATGCCACATACGAACGCGTTGACCATTCAGTCCCCCAGGCTCCTATTGAAGAACTGCTTTCGCAGTTGCAGACCGTAGTGCGACGATGTCGTGCGAAATCGCCTTACGCATTGACGCACCCAACAGCGCAGCCCAGATGAGGTTTCGGCAGTTCGAATCCTCTCATCTTGCGCATGTGCAGGCGAAGCGTTGCTCGCCCAAGAGCTAGTCTTCCATAGAGGGCCGCACAGCCGTTAACATGTAGCCATGGAAGAGAAGTGGCGTGTCCCTCGAATCGAACGAGTCGGTGGCTACCTCCACCGCGTCGTGCCCATTCTGGACAGTGCGGGGAAGGTGCTCGACTACGCCTTCAAGCCCCTGATGGTCGAGTTTCGACCGCGCGATCTGATGCAGGTGATCGTTGGAGCGGCCCTCCTGGCCGTACCCGTCGCGTTCACCGAGGAGACGTGGCGACTGGGAGAAACACTACCCTTCTGGAATGTGCTCATGCTCAGTGCGATGTCGGTTCTCTTCATCGCACTGTTCGTCTACTTCAACTTCTATCGCTTCGCATTCAAAGGGCACGCCTTCGAGTACACGAAGCGGGTCCTTGCGATCTACGTCTTCTCGCTGGTCGTGGTGGCAGCGCTGCTGACTGTCATCCAGAAGGCGCCTTGGTCTGCAGATTCGCTCCTAGCGCTCAAGAGAACGCTGATCGTGGCCTTCCCAGCCTCGATGAGCGCCGCGGTGAGCGATGCGTTGAAGTAGGCTAGCCAGGCCGGTGCTCGGCGCGCCTTCAACCATCGGCATCTCTCAACCGCTCCGTTGGCTTCCGCCTCCTCGAAGCATCACGATATGGATTGTCACAGCAGCTCCGACCGCTCCGAGCACACCTCTCAGCAACCACGAATCGACGGCCAGCACGGCCGTCGTCAACAGCACGGACCACAGAAGCAACAGCGTCGCGATCTTGTGCCGACCGCTCATGCAACGTGCCTCGTAGTAGTCGCGGAGGTACTCCCCGATCAACCGATTGCCGAGGAGCCATCCGTACAAGCGTTCCGAGCTTCGAGCGAACAGATACGCAGCCAGAAGCAGAAGCGGCGTTGTCGGAAGGATCGGCAGGAAGACGCCGACAATGCCGACGCCGACCGAAGCCGTTCCGCCGGCAATCAAGAGCAATTGCTTGGGCCGCGTCATGCGTTCCTCCGGGAGGGAGCCACGGGGATCCCCACGGATGAGCTTTCGTGCTCCTCCTAGCTGATGCCGAGTCCCTTCGCGATTCCGTCTCCGTAGTCCGCGTCCGCTCGCAGGAAGTGCGACACCATCTTCTCTTGCAGATCCTTCGAGACGTTCTTGAGGGAGCCGACAATGTTGGCGATCAACCGCTCTTGCTCGTCAGCAGGCAAGAGGCGGTATAGATTGCCCGGCTGGATGTAGTCGTCATCGACTCCTCGCTTCTGCTCGTACCGATCGGCGTCCCCCGAGATCCCAAGCGGCGGCTCTCTGAAGGCGCGGTTCGCTTGCGGTCCTCCGAACGAGTTCGGCTCGTAGTTCGGCGATGCGCCGCCGTTGTCATCGAATCGCATCCGGCCGTCGCGCTGGTAGTTGCTCGCCGTCGTGGCCTTGGGCGCGTTGACAGGCAAGCGCTCGAAGTTGACGCCCAAGCGATACCGATGCGCGTCGGCGTAAGCGAACAGGCGCGCTTGGAGCATCTTGCACGGGGAGAACGAGATCCCCGGCGGCACGTTGGCCGGTGAGAAGGCCGCCTGCTCGACATCGGCGAAGTAGTTCGCAGGATTGCGGTTCAACTCCAACTCGCCGACCTCGATCAGCGGGTAGTCAGCGTGCGGCCAGACCTTCGTCAGATCGAACGGATTCCACCGGTAGGTCTCCGCCTCGATCTCCGGCATGACCTGGACGTAGAGCGTCCACTTCGGGAACTCGCCCTTCTCGATCAACTCGAACAGCTGCCGCGTGTGATAGTCGGGATCCGAGCCGGCCAGACGATCGGCCTCGTCCTGCATCATGTTCTTGATCCCCTGCTGCGTCTTGAAGTGGAACTTGACCCAGAACCGCTCGTTCGCAGCGTTGATGAAGCTGTACGTGTGGCTCCCGTAGCCGTTCATGTATGGGATGCCCGCGGGAATCCCTCGGTCCGAGAACAGGATCGTCACTTGATGAAGCGCTTCGGGAACCTGAGACCAGAAGTCCCACTGCGGCGTGTCGTCCTTGACGTTGGTCTGCGGATCCCGCTTCTGCGTGTGGATGAAGTCTGGGAACTTGATCGCGTCGCGGATGAAGAAGGTCGGCGTGTTGTTTCCGACCATATCCCAGTTTCCATCCTCGGTGTAGAACTTGAGCGCGAACCCACGAACGTCACGGACCGTGTCGGCTGATCCCTTCTCGCCCGCGACCGTCGAGAAGCGGCCGAGAACCTCGGTTTGCTTGCCGACCTCAGAGAAGACCTTCGCCTTGGTGTACTTCCTGATGTCGTGCGTCACCGTGAACATCCCGAACGCGCCTGCGGCCTTCGCATGGACGACACGCTCCGGGATCCGCTCCCGGTTGAAGTGCGCCAGCTTCTCGAGCAGATGGTGGTCCTGCAGCAGCGTCGGCCCTCGCTCCCCCGCTGTCAGGGACGTCTGGTTGTCATCGACCGGAATGCCCGCCGCCGTCGTCAGCTGCTTCTCTCTCTCCTTGGCCTTGTCTGTCATCGCAACCTCCTCCTATCCCTCGCACTCTCGGCAGATCCCATGCACCTGGAGCTGTCTTGCCGTGAAAGTTCCCAGCTTTGCGACACCCACGGGGAGTGCCATCTTATCCGCTTTCTTGCTCGCACAGCCGATGCCCTTCCGCACGTCTTGCAGATGAAGTGGTGGTGTGTCCTGTGATTCCCATCGAACCGCGTACGTTCTCCAACCGCCAAGCCACGAGCGAACGACCCGTGCTCATCGAGAGACGAGAGCGTGCGATACACCGTGTCGAATGAGATCGTCGGCATCCGTTCGCGAACGCCCTGCACCGCCGAGTGAGCATCTGGGGGGCGTCCGACTCCATGACGGTTCTCAGCACCTCACGCCGTCGGTGGGTAGCTCTGGCACTTGCCCTGCGGCATGCCGCCTCCATGCCTTCGAGTCTCGCCTCGGTCTCGTCGTTCAGTGGAACCTCCTACAGACAACACGTTCCCTTTTCGAAACGACTATACGACCGAGGATTCATGGCAACAGGCTGCCGTGAGACTCGATCCGCTCGCGGTTTGTGGAATCAGGCGGCAGGACGATCAGATCTCTCTCGAACGCCGGAAGTGATCTACATTCACCATTGAGCGGCTAGCAAACGCGCTCTACATCCAATCCCCCAGGGTCCACACCGCTGTTCCCGTGCTCAGAGGACTGTGTTGCCCACATGCCCTGCTCCCTAAGTGTCAGCCCGTGTCAGGTCTGACGTTGTGTTTCACTCGGATTCGGGAGCGAACGTCAGCAGCAAGCCAATTCCTCGGAAACGTTCCTCCTACGGCCATCTCATGGCGGTGGAGGAGAGCACTCTTCGTCGATATACCCGTCGCAATCATTGTCAAGTCCATCACAGATCTCTGGCGCACCAGGGTGAATGCTAGCATTGCCATCATCGCAGTCGTCGCTTTCGGTCGCTGAGAAGCCCGGAATCTGATCCGGAGCGCAAAGACACTCGGAATGCGGTCCACCATAGCCGTCTTCGTCACTGTCGATGTAGTAGGCTACACATCCAATCGCACCTTGCTCGTCTGCTTGTCCATTGCAGTCGTTGTCTACACCGTCACAGACCTCGGCTGCAGCGGGATTGACATCAGCGCGCTCGTCATCACAGTCATCTCCAGAATGGGCTGTGTAGTCGCCGCTCGGCCCGCACAAGCACTTGCTGTGGGCCATATCTCCATAGCCATCCTCATCGTGATCACGATAGTAGGTTGTGCAGCCAGGCAGGTCTTCGCCTTCATCAATCTCGCCATTGCAGTTGTTGTCCCTGCCATCACAGATGTCGAGTGCACCAGGGTGGATGCTGGGATCGGCGTCGTCGCAGTCGCTTGACAGCGGAGATGTGTGATGGTTCCAAGGGGGCACGCCTGGACTGCATAGACACACACCGAAGTCGTGCGAACTCCCGTATCCGTCGCCGTCCCAGTCGGGGTAGTAGATCACACAGCCCGTCGCGCCCTCCTCATCAACCCGCCCGTCACAGTCGTTGTCGAGACCATCGCAGACTTCTTCTGCCCCAGGGAAGACGGTGCCATGCCCGTCGTCACAATCGTCGCCAATCGTGCCCGTGTATTCACCACTTGCCCCGCACAGACACCTGCTGTCTCCGGCTAGACCGTGACCGTCATCGTCCGCATCGCGGTAGTAGGTCGTGCAACCTGCCGCACCTTCCTCATCAACCCGCCCGTCACAGTCGTTGTCGAGACCATCGCAGACTTCTTCTGCCCCAGGGAAGACGGTGCCATGCCCGTCGTCACAATCGTCGTCAATCGTGGCCGTGTACTCACCATTTGCCCCGCACAGACACCTGCTGTCTCCGGCTAGACCGTGACCGTCATCGTCCGCATCGCGGTAGTAGGTCGTGCAACCTGTAGCACCTTCCTCATCAACCTGCCCGTCACAGTCGTTGTCGAGACCGTCACATGCCTCTGGGGCCTTAGCGCATGCCGGACTGTCGTCACTCTCATCTTGGCTGCGAGGAACATCCGTCTGATTCTCAATCGACACAGAGACCGCACACACCCAAAGCTCTCTTGCAACAAGGTCCTCCAACACCAGTCTGATTGTGGTGGATTCCCCTCTTGGTGCTCCTGCACCTACCTGCACTGTGTAGATGACTGTGACTTCTTCATCGGGAAGGATGCAGCGACTGACTGCTGGCGGTGCGTCGAACGGTTCACTTCCCGGAGCGAACTCCCCATCGACCTCCAATACGCCGTCTTGTGCCCATGGATAGGTCTCTGCTGTCACAGAGTATCTTGTCGGTGCGGTTCCGACGTTGCTGAAGCGCAATGCGAGAGTCAGCGCACCCCCCTCGCGTACCGCCTCCTCGGGCCCTACGCAGTGAGACTCGCTCAGGTCCGAGCGGCAGTAATCACATTCATCCTGAGCGTCACCGACGCAGCGCCCGAAGATACCCTGTGCTTGCTCTTCTTCGCTTGTTCCCGTGCATGTTCCGTCCTGCAACACGCCGTTGAGCGCATCGCACGCAATCTTGCAGTCAACCATGGCGCAGCCAAAGGCGCCTCCACACTCAAACACGCAGCACTTCTTCTCTGAGCCTTCGTCGGGCGTTTCGAAAGGAACACTGCTTGAATCGCTGCGTCCATAGAGATCCTGGAGACCACGAACGTCATCATCCTTCAGCGGATGTTTCTTATCTGGATCATCAATGCCGCGATCGCCCATGATCACGGAGTCCTGACCTTCGATCTTGTGATCAAGCCCGAAGATGTGCCCGAACTCATGCAGTGCGATGTTGTAGATGGCTTGTGACGAATAGGGCTGTCCACCTGTTCGATCGCGGTTGATGTGGATGTCTCCCCGTAGTACATGGCCCACGCGCTTGTAGATTCCAGGAGTGTCGGTTTCCTCCATCTCGGTTTGAAGCACGGCACTGCCTGGCTCAGTCGTCGTTTCCTCCTCTGTCCAATGCACTTCGAGAACGTACGGTGGTGGAGATCCAACGTCTGGGGCCGATTTGCCAACGTGGTACTCGAAGGAGAGATCCGCGTTGGTTTCACTCCGGAGTCTCTCTTCCCACGCTCTGCATGCAGCACTGACCTCCGCTTCTGCGCTCTCTCCCGCCGGATCGTTTGGAATGTACACGTGAATCGTGACACCATGCTTCCAAGTGGGGCGTCCCTTCACCGTCGATAGCGCCCCATCGATGTATTGCTCCATCTCCTCAATGACTCGGTAACCAGAGACTGACAGACCGACACCTGCAACCAGGAGAGCGAGCAAGACCAGGACCTTGATCGTTGCAGACCTTCGGTGGCAATCGACTAGATACATCATGCACCTCCGTAGCTCGTGCGCATTGCGATGTGCGTGCAGTAATGTATGAACTTGCGGAATCAGCTTAGGATCATTCGATCTCGCAGTCAATCTCCTTAACTCGTGACCTTCATCCGCGAATCCAGCCGAGACGGAATCTGGCGATCACCTAGCACCGATAGGAGGAGCAGCAAGCTCAAGCGACCGAAGTCTAGATCTGAACCACAGTAGACCGGATGCCGGTCGCAGGGATGAGAGCATTGATTACCAGGCAATCGCCAACGAACACGGTACCCATTCAGTCCCAAGGCCCAAACAGACGGGAATACTGCTGACGACACGTGCTACGGCCCCGTGGAATGAACGATGCCGTCGACTCCTACAAGGAAGACATCGTTCGTACTGCTTCCCCAAATGCCGTGAGCATCACCGGTCGGAACATTGCTGCACTGCCGCCACTCTGTCCCATCGAAGTTGAGCACCCCGTGGTTGTCCAGCAAGCTTTGCCCACACACAAGGATGTCCGTAGGACTCGCGCCCCAGATCGCGCGGAGCGTCGGAAGCAAACTACCACCAGTCTCGGGATTGGCGGGGAACGGTATCTGGATCCACGTTGAGCCCGCAAGCTGAAGGATTGTCCCGTTTACCTTCACGGCGGACACCGGACCTCCGGCGAATCACCAAACATCCAGCAGGATCTCATTCGTGGGGGTCGGCATCTGCGTCCACACGACCCCATCGAAGTGGAAGATTCCTCCGCCATCTCCCACCACGTACACATCGTCCTTCGCCATTCCCCAGATTGCGTGTTGCTGTGCCAGCGAAGGAATCTCCTGGCAGACCCACCCGGCTCCTCCATCCCTCAGGAGTGCACTCCCGTACGGGCCGTTCTCCGTTGCGTATCTGCCGTAGTAGATGGGCCGCCAAATGTCTGTGAGTTCGACACCCGAGCCAGTATGGGATCCCTCCGGAGAGTCGGGAGAATCGCTCGCAATGGCCGCGGACATGCTCTTGAACGGTCTTGACTCACGTGTTCTGTGCATATAGATTGTTTGGTTCGGTTGCGATGCCTGCCTTGACTAGGAGCACACGACGCAATCGCTGAGAAAAGGGGCGACCGTGAGATTGCTGCGAGAGTCGCTAGGGCAAATCGAGCCGCGCACAACGGGGAGCGGCTCATCGCTGTTCCACCGCCCGCGACAGTTTCAGAGGTTCGAGGATCTCTGAGCAATCCTTGCCTTGCACAGCTCCACTCCAACGCCCAACCCGACATAGGGCAATAGAACGGGCTCGGATCGCTCCGAAACTGGCAGTCCAACCGAACCGGCTCCGTGATCAATCGCAGTAGCGTCACGTCCGAGGTCTTACCCTACAGGAGGTGCCGCGATGAAGGACAGGTTCGGTCTCAAGGAATTTCGGATGGTGCTGTTCGCCAGTCTGGGGGCGCTCGCTATCGTGGTAGGCGTTCATGGATCCGTCGTCATCGCGCAAGCAGACCTAGATCTCTCCCGAGCATGCTGCTTCGGCGATGGTAGATGCGAGGATCTATCGTACGAGGCATGCATCGAGCAAGGAGGAACACCGCAAGGCGACGGCTCGAGCTGCAGCATGGCGAAGTGCCCGCAGCCGACGCAAGCGTGTTGCTTCGACAGCGGGTTCTGCCTGGACATGGCACCGGGAGCCTGCGCCGATGAAGGAGGAATTCCTCAAGGCGAGGGAACGGACTGCTCGCCGAACCCCTGTCCTCAGCCGACACAGGCATGCTGCTTCGAGGACGGTGCTTGTCGAGATCTGACGGTGGAAGCATGCGACCGTGAGGGCGGAAGGCCGCAAGGCGAAGGGTCCGATTGCATCCCGAATCGATGTCCGCAGCCGGCACAGGCCTGTTGCCTCGAGGATGGAAGCTGCCTGGATCTGACGACAACATCCTGTCGCGTACGCGGAGGCGTGTCGCAAGGGATTGGATCGCACTGCTGCACGGCAGACTGTCCACAGCCGACGCAGGCGTGCTGTCTCGAAGACGGGAGTTGTCAGGACCTCGTTGCCGCCGCGTGCCAGGCTGCGGGTGGGACCGCTCAGGGAACAGGAACGTCATGCATCAGCACTGCCTGCCCGCAGCCCGACACGAGCCCGCTTCCTCTGCGTTCGATCCGGCTGATCAGCCCCCTTCCCGGTGAAGGCCTCGACCCTGGATCCTCCCAAGTTCAGTTCTGTTGGGAGACGCTGGGGATCCCCGGGCTGACGTACGACTTGATCCACCACACGAAGCAATGCGATCCCGACGTAACCAACGGACCGCATCCGTTCGCGCCGCTCCTGCCAGACCCGACGCTGGCGGAGAGACGTCGGGCATCCCGGCTGCGGAAAGACCAGCTAAGCAGGCAGTTGGCGAACCTCGCGGACTACTGTGCGAACCTGCAAAGAACCTTCGCGCAATGCGAGCAGCGGCTAGGGGAGATCCCAGGCAACCTTCGCCGACTGAAAGACGGACGAGACGAAGCGGATGCCGCTCAGGTCGACACCGCGGAGAAGCCGTTTGAGCTCCCACTTCCCACCGCGTGTCCAAGGAGTGCTCTGGAGCTGCTCGCACCCCATGCCGGCATGCTCGGCGCGATCCGGGTCGACCCATGCGACCCCGACGCCTGCCGAGATCTGAGCGATCGTCTCTGGGGAATCATCGACATGATCCAGTCGCTTCAAGCGCACGCTGTTACGCAGGTAGGCAGGTTCGAACGCCTGCTTCGGCGTTGGGTCGATGGTGCCGACCACCGCGGAGTCATGCAGCTCTACCATGACCTCTTCTCCCTGGTGGACCAGGCAATTGGCCTCGTCACAGACATCATCGACCTCCTGACACCCGACCTCGAGGGGATGCTCCGGGATCTGATCCAGGAGCACCTGACCGATGCAGTATGCCGACGCTCGCCGGCTCTGTGCGAGGCCATCGACAGCGCGGAGAGCGCGGAAGAGCAACTATCGACCATCCTCGAAATCCTCGCCGAGGCGAAGGCGACCGGCACGCCGGGACCGGCGTTCCTTGTTCAGATGGTCCAAGCGATGGCTCAGCAGGTATCCAAGGCGACGGCCGCCGCCGTCGAGGGGTGGGCAACCTTCGCCGAGGTCATGGGGGCTGTCCTTTGGGATGCGTACGAGGGGCTGCTCTGCGAGCAGCAAGCGCTTGCGTGGCTTCTCAGCCAGCGTGCCCGGATCGAGGCGCTGTGCGAAGCATGTCAGGAGTGCCTGCGGAACGACATCGCGGATGTCGACGCAGAGCTAGGCGAGATCGCGGCTCAACAACAAGCCGCGGCGGCCGCGCGCGTGTCGTATTGGCAGGAGCAATGCGCGGCTATCTCATCACAGATCACCCAAGCCGGCGCAGCGTTACTCACGCAGTGGCCCGACTGGTATGACCGGTGCTGTCGCTCGGTTCCTCAGACAATCGAGATCCCCGGCGAGACGCTCTGCGCGCAACAGCTGGAGGAAGCGCTGAAGTCGATCCTGGGCGACAAAGCCTGCTTCCTCAGCTTCTCGTGTACGCTCTCATGCCAGTACAGGGATGGCGTGGCGGAAGCCGCGACGGTTGAGTGCGAGCACAGTTTCCCACTGGCCGAGCGGCGGACGTGCTGCTGCGTTCCTTGTGAGCGCCAGCAGACATCCTTGGGATCCCAGCCGGACCCCGGCCGCCCCGCAGGACCCACGTGCGGTGTCCCGGAGGAGTGTGTGTTGCCCTTGCCCCCCGGCAGCTGGGGCGTCGACGCGCGAGACGAATCCGGGAACCTCGTTGCATCCAGCCCGAGGCGGGAGCTCGGGCGAGGCGCGGTCAGCGAACCCTCGCACCTCCGTCCGGAGCCTACTCCTCTCGGCGGTTGCCTTTGCTCCATCTCGGCCAGCATCGACGGGATCCCGATGACGCCGGGCGGGTTCGCACTCACGATGCAACAAGGGGCTCTGTCGAACATCGCCGCAGTCGGGGATTGCGGCCCGAACTGCGATTCGGGAATGCAGTCGATCAGCATTCAGCCGCCGATCGTCGCCCCTGCATGGCTTGCCAGCCCGCTTGCGCTGCTACCGCCGCCGGTCTCTGTCGCTGCCCCGAGTGTGGGATACGACTTCCCGATTGAAGGCACGTACACCATCGTCGTGAAGCAGTTCTGCGAAGACAGCGAGTGCACCCATACATTCACCGTGAATGCGGTGGGATCGCCAAGCTCCGTTCCTCGCCAGCCCCGCGCTGGAGAGACTCCGATGCACGGGACTTGCCCGGCGTGCAAATCGGACGACTGCATCGAGCTCGCATATCGGCAGAGCAATACGGCTCCGATCGTCCCGCTGTACGGGCACACGTTGAAGCTCACAGCACCGAGCGAGTTGGACTTGGAGGTCACGAGCTCCTGCCGGCCTGACTGCTCGGGCGATCGCCACGTCCGGTGGGAAATGTCCGAACCGAATGCGAACGTGAGAATCCTCGAAGGGGAGGAGCTCTACCAGATCTCCTACGTCTTCGAGCAGATCGGTCAGTACGCTCTTTGCGTGATCGAGACGATTCCTTGCCCGGAGGCTGAGCTGCGATTCGAGAACTGGTGGATGTTCGACACCCGGGAAGAGCCTCCCTCTGACTGAGCTGCCGCACATCTCGGCTCAGCGCGATGCCCGGACCTGCCTCTTCCTCGCGCGGCCCAGACGGCATCGCCCCGATCCGCCAAACCCGACGGGCGGGAGCTGCACACTGCACGACCCAAGCCGTTCGCCACGGCTGCGCACCATGCGATGCTTCCCGAGGGGAGCGCCGCTGCGTCCTCCTGCACCACGTAGCGCATGCAAGGACCTCAGGCGTGTTTTGCCCGGCGCATCGTACCCGTGAACAACGGGACGGTTTTACTACGATATCGCAACTCACGCATCTTCCCACGTCCTTCTCTCGACCCTACTACGCCGCTTTTTTCAGTTTCACTAAGGCTTTTCGTGCGCTTCTCGACTGGCTTGACAACCGGCAGGGTTCGTGCTAGAGTCCGTTAAACGTTTCACACGCCGGTCCACTGAAAGGAGGTCGAGCGCTAACGAAGCAATTCCCGAATACAGAACAGCATTATCGTCTACTTGTGGGACCCAATAGGAGGAGGACGAGCCAAAGATGAACGCAAAACGAATCGTTGTTTCACTCAGCATGCTCGCACTGGTCATGAGCTTCGCCTGTCTGGCCGTGGATGACGAATTCCCAGTGCCGAACGCGCTGTCCGACAGCCCGGTCATCGCCTTTGTCGGGCACTCGCTATCGTCGGAATCTTGTCAGCGCAACGTCAAACAGTTCGAGGCCGAATGCGCAGCACGCGGCTGGACCGCGAGAGTCGAGATGGCCGGCGGAGAGCTGGGCCCTCAGCACGACATGATTGAGACTCTCATCAATGCCGGTGTTGACGCCATCATCCTTCAGTACGTGCACGTCCAGGGATTGACGGATGTCATCGCGCAGGCCCGCCAGCAGGGCATCGGCGTCTACGGTCTCGATACCGAGCCGATGCCGGGCGTCATCGTCAATGCGACCATGCCTGGCGGAATCGCCGGTGCCGAGATGGCCTACTACGGTCTTAGCCGCCTCGGGAATGTCGGCGGGGTTGTCTACCTGAGCTGCAAGTGGCACATCGTCCGCCGTCGCGCGTACGCAGCCCAGCCGATCATCGACGACTTCCCGAACATGGAATCGCTCGCCACGGAGTGGGTCTCGATGGAAGACTACTCCGGAGACTCGTACAACTTCATGAACGACTGGCTCACCCGGTTCGGCACCGACATCAAGTGGGTCTTCGGCGGGTGGGACACCCTCGGCATGTTCGCTGCCAAGGCGATCCTCGATCGCGGATACACGGCCGACGACATCTTCTGCACCGGCGTCGATGGTGGAGCAGAAGCGTTCCGCCTGATCCGAGATCCAAGCGAACCGTTTGTGGCGACCTACGCGCAGCCGTTCGAGCTCTACTGCCACACGTTGATGGAGGTCATCGACGAGATCCAGGTCCAGGGCGTGGCGCCGTATACGGCCGACTCCATGGTCCCGATTTCGAAGGTGATCTACTGCAAGGGCTCTCTCGTCACCGAGAAGAACTGCCCGGCGCCTGGTGCGTCCGTGCACAGCCTGTTCGACTACTACGACCCGAACGCTGGAGCGGATGCTTGGTACATGTGGGGAGATCCGTACACGATCTAGTCCCACAGAGTTGAGAGCTGCGGCGGCCTATTCATCGCATACGACCAAGTCACGGGCCGCTGCAGCCTCTTGATCCAAGGGTCGGGGAAGGAATCCCATGTCCACCATGTTCGCGTTAGAGACGCGACACTTGACCAAGGCGTTCCCAGGCGTTGTCGCAGTCAATGATGTCGACTTCGCGGTGCGCCCCGGTGAGGTGCACGCGCTGCTCGGCGAGAATGGCGCGGGGAAGAGCACCTTCTGCAAGGTCCTCTCGGGCGTACATCGCCCGACAAGTGGTGAGGTGCTGCTCGAAGGGGAGCCCGTCGCGTTCCGCTCTCCGCATGACGCTCTCGTTGCGGGTCTGAGCATGGTCTATCAGGAGCGCAATCTCATCCCCTTCCTCACCGGGACACAGAACATCTGCCTCGGTAAGGAGCAGACCCGATACGGCTCTCTGATCCACGAATCGAGGACACGCAGGACGGCGCGCGAGATTCGCGACCGTGTCGGAGCACAGGTGCGGCTCGACGTGGAAGTCGAGTCCCTTCGCCCGTCGGAACAACAGGTAATCGAGATCCTCCGGGCACTCTTCCACAAGCCACGTCTACTGCTTCTGGATGAGCCGACCGCCAGCCTTACGCACCAGGACACCGAGATGCTCTACGAGGTCATTCGCAACGTCATCTCGGAGGGCGTCGGAGTGGTCTTCATCTCGCACAAGCTTGAAGAAGTCTTCAAGATTGCCGATCGCATCACCATCTTCCGCGATGGAATCCGCGTCGCGACCGAGCTCGCAGCCGACCTCGACCGCGACGCGTGTATTCGGCATATGACAAACCGAGACATTGGCGAGCTGTACCCGGATGTTCAGGCCAAGCCGACAAGCGAGCGCTTGCTGGAAGTGGAGAATGTCTCGGACGAGAAGAAGCTTCACGATGTCTCGTTTACGCTATCCCCCGGAGAGGTGGTCGGCTTCTACGGACTCGTTGGATCGGGCCGCACGGAGCTCGCCGAGCTGTTGTTCGGACTGACTCCCAAGACGTCCGGCACGGTGAAGCTCCGTGGGCAGGAGCTTCGGGTCCGGAATCCCGGTCACGCGATCGAGCAAGGGATCTTCCTTGTTCCCGAGGATCGCGCGCGCCACGGCCTGTTCTCCTCGTTCAACCTGAAAGAGAACCTGACGCTTCCCGTGATGTCCCGCTTCCTCGGAAAACTCGGACTGATCGACCACCGCGCCGAGGCGGCTGCCGCCACCGACATCGCAGACAACGGAGAACTCCGTCTCGTCTACACCAACATACAGCAGCAAATCGATAGCCTCAGCGGAGGCAACAAGCAGAAGATTCTCATCGCCCGCTGGCTGACCAAACGCGAGGAAGCCGCGGTAATGATCCTCGACGAGCCGACGCAAGGAATCGATATCGGGGTGAAGCACGAGATCTACGAGCTGCTTCGACGACTCGCGGAGAAGTATCAGCTCGGGGTCATCTTCATTTCATCGGAGTTGGCTGAGGTCATCGGGGTCTCCGATCGCGTCTGCGTCTTCAAGGACGGGACGATCGTGAAGGAGTTCCTCCGCAACGAAATCCAGAACCAGGAGCAAATTCTCAAATGGGCGTTCTAGGGGGCAGGTCTCGATGAGTAACGAGAACGGCAAATCGGAGCGAGCAAAGCGCCAGGCGGCAGTGTCTGGCCAATCGCCGCGAGGCTGGCGCATGTTCTTGGTGAAGTACGGGCTCCTATTCGCTGCGGTGTTGATTTGGATCGTGTTCGCGATTCTTCAGCATCGATTCTATAGCCCAATCAACATCTTCAGCATCATTCGCCAGGCAAGCATCATTGGGATCCTAGGGCTCGGCCTCGGGGGGATCGTCATCAACGGCGACTTTGACATGTCCTTTGCCGCCAATACGTCGCTGGTTGGCGTCATCGCGATCACAATGATGATGAATGAGGTCAATCCCGTCGTCATCTTCTTCGTCGGCCTCGCAATCGGCACAGCGGTCGGCGTCGTCAACTCACTGCTCGTTGTGCGGGCGAGGATCCCCGCATTCATCGCCACCATGGGGATGATGATCTTCCTCCAGGGGATCGCGAAGTATGCCACCGGTGGCGCGGAGATCTACCCGATCCACGTGCCGCTGTTCTACAAGCTGTTCGGCAGCAGCTACACGTTCGGGGTGATTCCCAATGCGGTGTTCACCTTCGCGATCATCGGCATCGCCGCCATCCTGTTCTACGGATACTCGAAGCGCGGACGCTACATGTACGCGAGCGGCGGCAACCCGGACGCCGCACGACATGTCGGACTGAACGTGCGGTCCAATCGGACCCTCGCGTTCATTCTCGGGGGGCTGCTCTCCGGCGTGGCCGGGCTCCTCCTGATCTCCATGCTTCGCGCCGCCAATCCATCGATTGGACAAGGCTATCTCTTCCCAACCGTCATCACCGTCTTCCTGGGAAGCCTCTTTCTCAAGGGCGGCGTCGTCAACGCACCGGGCATCATTCTTTCCGCCGTCTTCATGGCAAGCCTGAGCAACGGATTCACGATGATCGGTCTCCCGTTCTACGCGAAGGACATCGCACAGGGGCTGATCCTGGTCATTGCCCTTCTGGGCATTTGTGTATTGGGGCGCAAGTCAATGCGCGACATCAAGATCTAAGCCGTAGCAACAAGAAAGGAAGGTATCGAATGATCAAAGTACTGTACGCTGGCGATGAAGTGATCCTCGTGACCACGTATCTGAAGGGGATGAATGCTTGGACGGACGGCGTTGTTCACGGGGAAGCGGATCATGCCCTTCAGGCACTGAGAAGCGATCCGGACATCGAAGTGGACTACATCCCGACCCACAGTGCACAGCGAGACTTCCCGTACGACTTCAGCAAGTACGACGTGGTCATTGTCAGCGATATCGGCACAGACACGATCATCATGTACGAAGATCGTTTCCTGAACTGCCCCATGGGAAAGAATCGGCTCGGCAAGCTCAAGGACTTCGTCAAGGCAGGAGGCGGAATTGCCGGAATCGGAGGCTGGATGTCGTTTGGCGGCATGTTCGGTCAGGCGAAGTGGCACAAGACGCCGCTGGAAGACGTCCTGCCCGTTACATGCCATCCATGGGATGACCGCGTTGAGCTCTCTGAAGGGATGAATCCGACCATCGTCAAACCCGAGCACCCCATTGTGAAGGGCGTGGATTGGGACAACGCACCCGTCCTCTTCTCCGGATACAACGAGGTTGTGCAGAGGCCCGACAGCGAACTGATCGCGGAGTACAACGGCGATCCCATCATGGTCGCCGGTACGTTTGAGCAGGGCAGGACGTTCGCGTTGGCCACCGACTACGCGCCGCATTGGGGACGAGGCTTGGTTGACTGGAAGGAAGGATACACGAAGTTCCTGATCAACATGGTGAAGTGGCTTGCCAAGAAAGCCTAGAAACGATCCGATGCCGAAACGGAAGGGGAAGTGATGAAGAAGATCCTCAACTCACCCGACTCCTATGTCGATGAGATGATCGCAGGGATCCTTGCTGCTCACCCGGATCACCTGAAGGCCGCGGCGGTTTCGGAGCGAGGCACGCGCGGACTTGTCGTCGCCGGCGCCCCGATCGAAGGGAAGGTTGGCATCGCCACGGGAGGGGGATCCGGACACATTCCGTTGTTCCTTGGATACCTCGGGAGTGGCCTCGCCGATGGCGTCGCGATTGGGGATGTCTTCTCATCCCCCTCGGCACAGGAGATGCTCGACGTCACCCGTGCCATCGACTCCGGCAAAGGCGTCCTTTACATCTACGGCAACTACGGCGGCGACGTGCTGAATTTCGACATGGCCGCAGAAATGGCGGACGCCGAGGGCATCCGCGTGGAGACCGTGCTCGGAGCCGACGATATCGCATCGGCTCCGCCGGCGGAGTGCGATGCTCGCCGCGGCATTGCCGGTATCTTCTTCGCCTACAAGCTCGCCGGTGCCAAGGCCGCAGAAGGGGCGTCGTTGGATGACGTTAAGCGGATCGCGGAGGCGGCCGGCGTGAACACCCGCACGATGGGGGTTGCGCTGTCTCCGTGCACGATACCGGCTGCCGGTGTGCCGACCTTCGAGCTCGGTGAAACGGAGATGGAGATCGGCATGGGAATCCATGGTGAACGAGGCATCGAGCGGGGACCGCTCAAGACCGCCGATGAGATCGTCGCCTTCATGATGGAGCGCATCCTTGCCGATCTCCCGTATGCATCGGGAGACGAGGTCGCAGTGCTCGTCAACGGCCTAGGCGCCACGGCTCCGTCCGAGCTCTACATCATGTACCGCCACGCAGCGCAACTCCTCGCCGACCACGGGATCAAGGTTCATCGCGCGTTCGTCGGTGAGTACGCGACATCGATGGAGATGAAGGGAGCGTCGATCACTCTTCTTCGCCTCGACGCGGAGCTGCAAGCGCTACTGGATGCGCCGTGCCACTCGCCGTTCCTGCTTCAGCAGGTTGGCTAGCACAGCGTGGAGGCAGGACGACGACCCGGCGCTTCGAGCGCCGGCAAGGGAAGGTGAAGATGTCATCTGAATCGCTGAGCGCCGAGCAGTTGCGGCACGCGTTCCGCGCGATCGCAACGACGATGAAGTCGAAGAGCGAACAGCTGAGGGAACTCGACGCCGCGTGTGGCGACGGCGATCTGGGCATCACCGTCAGCAAGGGATTCACCGCGATCGAGGGGCGGCTCGACGACCTCGAAGGGGAGTCGCCGTCCCGCCTCCTCCA
>Ga0272441_10002664_pt1 | contig 35693 bp, 21 predicted proteins | sample SSMProp6N_FD_193582 | JGI IMG/M metagenome (GOLD analysis project Ga0272441, IMG submission 193582) | Marine sediment archaeal communities from Little Sippewissett salt marsh, Falmouth, MA, United States - SSM-Prop-6N | ecosystem: Environmental > Aquatic > Marine > Wetlands > Sediment ...
GATGCAGTTACACCAAGCGATGTGAAAGGATGGTTTGAGTCGTGCGGATACACGAATACATTAAATTAAAATGCTTTAATATCTAATTTCGAAACTCGAAACAATCTCTAATAACCTAAATCCAAATTACCAAAACAGGCTATTTTGAATTTGGAACCTTAGGATTTTGGATTTGTTTAGAAATTAGTATTTCGTAATTCGTGCTTCTTATAAAAACATTTATAAGCATGACGGCACAGTCAAGTCTATCCTGTGAGATAGCTTGATTCATCTCACGGGATGAATTAGAACCGAAGAAGAACTCCAAAACTTAAAATGGAAATGACATAAAGTAAGAATACAGGACACAGAATACAGCAGACAGAATTCAGAAGAAACAACAAATACGTTTCTATATTAATAGGTCAATAGTCCTTTTGACTAATCAAAAGGACTATTAGCATTATATTAACAGATTCGTGAGTTAAAACATTTATTTCGCGATAGTGGTGTCCGGTACATTTTTTAGTCTTTATAACGAGTGGCGAGTGATGGTCATTTTTCGCCGAATATCGGGGATTTTGATTGCTTTATATCGGTTTTTCGTTATAATACTCGATGAACTATGGAAGGTTCTCACCAGGCAGGTATAAAAGCCGTATGTCTTTGAATATCCATCCTGAAAATGGGGACAAATGACAATGACAGCAACATAACTCTTTTTAGGTTAATAACATAGGTATAAATATAACTCTACGAAAGAATACGTACGAAATTTTGAGCAAATTTGAAAAAACAAAGCCAATTTGGGCTGGCCTGAATTGGCGTAAGCTCTTTAATGACAAGTAAATATGGAAAATCACAGGATTTCCGGGGTAGGAAAACGAACCCAATTTATCCTGTATTGAGTACTGGGGTATACTTGATATAGATTAGCCATGTAAAAGACTTTGGTATATCTCAATCAGGCGATCATTGAGTTTGTGTATATCATAATTAGCTTCGACGTAAGCACGGCCTGCCAGCCCCATCTTCGGCCATATCTCGGGATTGTCGATTAGATATATAAGCTTTTCAGCAAATGCATTCACGTTATGTTCGGGGGCCAGAAAACCGGATACTCCGTCTTGAATTATCTCGGGTATGTCACAATGATTAAATGCCACTACCGGCATACCGGAAGCCTGAGCCTCGGTCAATATAACTGGGAAACCTCCTTCTGCGTTGCCGTCGGACGCGTGAATACTCGGTGCGAGAAGAATATGATGGTCATATATGATCCTGAGCAAGTCACTATGGGAAACAAAACCTTTGAGTGTCACTGCATCACGAATACCATGTTCCTCGATTGCACAAAGAATCTTTTTTTTCTCGACCGTCATGGCTCCCCGGCGGCTCGAGTCGCCGACAATAGTCAGTCGAACATCGGCTTTAGTTTTTGAGATGACGCGTTTAAGAGCTTCTACGGCATAAGGTATTCCTTTTTTCTCAACAAAACGCCCGCAGACCAATAATCGGACCTGACTGTTTGGTTTTCTAATATGAAAATCATACTTATCAAGCTCTATTCCAATGTGATGAATAACGATCTTTTCAGGGGGACAACCTATCTCGATTAGTTTTTCACGCATAGCCGGTCCTTCCGCGAGGAAGAGACGACCTTGTTTAAAAAGTTTCCAATATTTCTTTCGCCAGCTCATCTCTTTTTGCGGAAGAATATACGCATCATATCCGTAAAAACTTGTAATTAGGGGAATGCCGGACAATTTGGCATAAGGTAAAAATTTGCATCCGTCCGGACCAAAATGGGCGTGTATTAAATTTGGACGATCTTTCCATAACCATAGTAGAAGTTGTGGATACCAGTGAAAGAGCCTGTTCCATATCCGATTAAAAAGCAAAGGTATATTACCAAGGCTGTCGTGTAAAGACTGTAAATTATTGAGAGGAAAACTGTCTCGATTTTCATTGGTAAACGCATAGAATTTAATTGGCACTTTCTTGTCTAAATCAAGAACCTGATTATATACCCAGTTTTGCGTAAGAATTCCGAAGGAATCTATACAGTGAGCTACTTTTATGGGTTTTTTAACCGTGTTAATCTGCATTATTATTTTATTGCCTGGATTATTAATCACACATGTTTAACTGCAATACAGTTCGCCGAAGCGGAAAGAAAATCAAATGGAAAAATTTTAAATATACCGCTCATGATAAATTTTGCTATTCGGTAATTTCCCAAAAACATTCTCGGGTTGTCCATTCTTCTTATGTTCACAAAACCAGTCCTATTAAGCTCAGCCGCCAATTGTTTTGGCTTATATAAATTGATGTGTGTTTCTTCCGTTCTTTGTTTTCTGTTGTAAATACAGGGAGAATAAATCAATATTACTCCGTCTTTTTTTAAAACCCGATAGCTTTCCTTTAGCATAATTCGTGCGGCTTCGGGAGAAATGTGTTCAATAGTTTGATGACACACAATAGTAGAAATGCTGTTATTTTCAAAGGGAAGCCCGTCTTCGAGGAAATGTTGTTTTATATCTATTCCTGTATACCTTTTTTTTGCTTCGTTAACGGCGTATGCCGAACCTTCGAGGCCGGTACAGTCGATTCCAAATCTTTGAGAACATTCTACGAAGAAACCCAATCCTGCACCCAAATCGAGCCATTTGCCGGGCATACCGTATTTGATGGATTCAGCTACTAAAGAGCGGTACCAATTCCAGTCTCTGTTGCCGTAAGCTTGTTCAAAAATCTCTTTGGTATGCAGGTTTCTGTGTTTTACCATATTAAAAAAGTTTTATATTAAATAAGCTGCGGTTTCTAATTTTCGTTAACATTAATGAAGATTTGGAAGGATTTCTTTTTTTAATCTCTTTCCAGACCACGGCTCCCCAACGCATATAAACATCGGCTAATAGATGTCTGTCGGTATTTATTAATACTCCCCGGAGATTCCATGATTTTGCTATATTTATGGCATGTTCGACCAATATACTGTGTAATCCTATCTTTTTATACGCTGGCTCTGTATAGAAATAATGAAGCTGCCCCCAGTCATTGCCGTCATCGAATTCGTTATTATCGCATAAATAAACTCCGCTGACGAGAACGCCGTTGTGCATCATATAGACGGGCGAATCATTCCGCCAGCCGTTCAATTTGCCGTAAAATGGCAGGCTCCAGTTATCGAAATATAAGCTAAGAAGTCGCTTTTCATCGTTTCTGATTTTTTCTCTTACTTCGGCTCCCGCTATTTGGAAGTCGGATTTTAATATATGCGATTTTACTTTATGTAAGCTTAAAGGTAGCTTAAGCACTATATATTTATCGAGCACATCACCGAATTTTTTATTTGTTTTCCTCAATTTATTATGCCTTCGGCTCGATTATTTTCCGTACCGTCTTAATCGTGTCTTCGACATCCTCCTCTGTTAATTTTGCCGATATTGGTAAACTGACAGTCTGCCTTCCGATACGCATAGCATTAGGATATTCTTCCGGATGCCATCCGAAGGTCTTTTGATAATAAGGATGTTCCGGAATGCTTAAATAATGAACTCCGACCCCTATGTTATGTTCGGTTATGGCTTTAAGGAAATAATCTCTATCGATACCGCACTGTTGTTCATCTATTAAAATAGTATATAGGTGATAGGCATGACGGGTATCGGGTTCCGGTTCCGCCGGAAGAATTATAGGCAAATCTGCAAAAGCTTTGTTATATTTTTGCCATATTTGTTCCCGACGTTCCCAGTACGATTCGATTCGTTTTATCTGATGGATGCCTATTGCTGCCTGAAGGTCCATCATGTTGTATTTGAAACCGCATTCGACGACAAAATAATGTTTATAGCCCTCGTCACCGAATCGTTTCCATGCATCGGAGCATAAACCGTGCATCGCCAGCCTTTTAATCCTTGAAGCATGTTCTTTGTTGCGTGTTAAAATCATCCCTCCTTCGCCGGTCACGATATTTTTTGTTACATAAAAACTGAAACATCCGAACTGACCGAAAGTCCCTGTCTTTTTTCCATGGTACTCGGATTCTATGGCATGGGCGCAATCTTCTATTATTATTAGATTGTGTTTTTCTGCTATGTCGGTAATTGCGTCCATATTACACGGACGGCCCGCGAAATGGACGGGCAGAATTGCTTTTGTTTTCGATGTGATTTTTTTCTCAATCTGCTCGGGATCAATATTCATAGTCACCGGATCGATGTCGGCCAGAACCGGTGTTAAATTTGCATGAATGATGGCATTAACTGTGGCGCAAAAGGTCATTGGTGAAGTAATGACCTCATCCGAGGGTTTCAGGTCCGCCGCCAACATGCTCAAATGAAGTGCCGCTGTACATGAATTTACTGCTATGGCGTACGAAGCTCTCTTGTAATTTCTGAAGTTCTCCTCGAACTGGGCTACTTTCGGACCTGTGCCGAGCCATCCGCTTTTAAGACTCTCGATTACCTCCGATATATCCGAGTCTTCTATAGCGGGAGAACCGAAAACAAGGAACCTGTCCTTAGAACGAACGGGATCGGATTCAATAAAATTTAATTCTGAATTGTATTTTTGTTTGGACACTGGATAGCACCAATAAACTTCTTAAGAATAATTATATAACGGACTTTATACTTTTCAATATTTTAACAATACATTGTTAAAGGATTCGGTGTTGTTTTTGCCCCCAAAATAATAAGAATAAAACTCTCCCGAACGTATGATATCCCTCACGGATATAAAATTATAACGTTTTTATAAGGAATTGTCAATAGATTAAGCGGCCTGTAGTATTGTTATCTCCCGGATTCGAGGTAAAAAAAGCAGAGATATTTATATATGATGAAATAGTTTAGTAATTAATGGGGTTATTATGGGAAGCGGCGGATTACTGAAAAATCGATGTTTAGTCGAGCCGATAAATAATTAATGGGGCGATATTATCATTAAATCATGCCGATAACCGCTTTGAAAAAGGAAAAAGATTGGCAGTTCAAGATTATATCGATAGAATTATTAATATTTGAAGGAGCGAATTATTTTCAAACTTGCAAATTGGGTTCTGCGCAATTACTTACAGTTGTGTGTGGGCATGAGAAAGTTGGAACAATGTTGAATAGAATCGGATTTTCTAAAATAATTGTTGGATGTGTGCTGATTGTAGTTGTGTTCGCGGCATTGAAGATCCCTGTCATGGCGGAGGTTGCTGATGTAAACGATGTAACGAACGGTGAAGAATCTTCCCGTACTACGGTCCCTGATCCTGTCTACAATCTCACCGGCTTCGCCGCCCATGATACGGCGGTTACCGGCGGCGGTGTCATACCCGAGACCGATCCTGCCTATAGGAAAGTTTCCACCCCCCTCGAATTCGCCGAGGCCTTGTATTCGGCAAACAAAAACAAAGGAGTCAGGGTGATCGAGATAATGAACGACCTGGACCTCGGATGGAACGAGGTCGGACAGGATGTACAGGAAATGGTCTCCACTCCGTTCAAATCCGCTATCGAGCCCAGGCTGCACCCGGTGCTTCTTGAAACGGGCGTCAGTTCCATCACCATCAATCCTAAAAAAGGCGGTCTCACCATCTTTTCCGCGAACGGGGCGGCCATTCGCCATTGCATTTGGAATATCAAGGCCACGTACAACATAATCGTCAGAAACCTGACTTTCGATGAGTTGTGGGAATGGGACGAGGAAAGCAAGGGCGACTACGACAAGAACAACTGGGATTTTATCACGCTCGGTGTCGGCGGCGGCACGGTTCACCATGTCTGGATCGACCACTGCACGTTCACGAAGGCCTATGACGGCATAATAGATACCAAGGGCGGCGCCTGCAACGTCACCTACTCGTGGAATAAATATATCGGCGACGACGGCGACGCCGATCCGAATAGTTTTGTCAGGCTCCAGATAAATGCGCTCGAAGCCGACATGGAAGCTTACCCGATGTACCATTTCCTGCGCACTCGTGGATTCGGTGTCGAAGATATTGTCCGGATCCTTCAGGGGCCGGGAAAGCTGCACGCAATTGGCGAGCTATCCCTGCACCCGGACAATATAAACTCGACCGTTACTTTCCACCACCAGTGGTATATAAATGCATGGGACCGCTTGCCGCGTCTGGCCGGCGGAATGGTGCATAACTACAACATCTATGTGGACGATACCGGAGTGCTGGCCGCCAGAAGGTTGCGAGACAGAATTGCGGCGACAATGAGCGCTGCGGACCGGAATACACTGAACAAAAAGTATAACTTCAAGCCGCCCATTAACGGCAGTATTTCCACCGAGAACGGCGCCATGCTGGTGGAGAAATCTGTATATATCGACTGTAACTGGCCGTTGCGAAACAACCAGACGGACCCGGATAATCCTATCTACACGGGCAAAATCAAGGCCGAAGATTCGACCTACATTTACCACGAAGCCAATGGCGATACTATTTATGTGCGAGGCGACAGCACGGAACCCGACAATCCAATGGGGCCCTTTCAGGCGCCAATCATTACGTTTTCGTGGAATACGCCCGACGGCGAGCGGCCGTATCCACCTCCACCGATGGACGATCCCAACGACATCGAGGCTATTGTTACAAGTCCGACGACCGGTGCCGGGGCCGGTGTCATCAACTGGGAAAATTCAAACTGGCTCAAAACCACCTACGAACCCTTGCCTGCCGAGGATTCGGAGGATTGATTTGAATCCCTGAGCGGATACAAAACATCTCTTGAAAGAAATCATCTTATCTGTACAATCATCGTGATAGTTGTTGATGATATATTGATAGACCAGAAGATCCTTATAAAAAGAATTTAGCTTATGACAAAACAGTGGGATTCGGAAGAATTATTAAAAGTGGCACGGTCTTTCCAGCCTGCTTGCGTATTGACTGCCGCTGCTGATTTGGATGTTTTTAGCAGTCTTTATAAAGAATCCATGACGGCTCAAACCCTGGCGACCCGATTAAGTATTGATAAACGTGCAGCAAAAATCCTGCTTGATGCACTTGCGGCAATGGAATTACTGATAAAACGGGAGGACTTTTACAGCGTCCCTGACGAGCTTGCCGGTCTTTTAGTTGAAACATCGCCGAAAAACATTCTTCCGATGGTTAGGCATTTGGGGAATTGCCTTCGTCGCTGGGCACAGCTTGCCGAAGTAGTTCAATCCGGAAAACCCGCAGAACGAAGACCGAGTATTCGTGGGCAGGACGCCGACCTGGCTGCTTTTATAGGCGCTATGCAAAATATCTCCGAACCTGTGGCGGATAAGGTTATAAGCCGATTAAAATCTTTGGATTTCGACCATTTGCTCGATATCGGAGGTGCCTCGGGAACATGGACTATCGCATTACTGCGAGCTGTTCCACGAGCGAAAGCAACATTATTCGATCTGCCACAGGTTATATCAATGGCACGGGAAAATATCGCCGAAGCCGGATTGAGCGACAGGGTGACTTTCGCGGCGGGAGATTTCTATATCGACGATCTGCCCACTGGTGCGGACCTGGCCTGGCTTGGGGCAATATGTCACCAGAATTCCGGGCTGCAGAACCGTGTCCTTTTTGCAAAAGTCCATAAAGCCCTCCGGGAAAACGGCACTTTAGTCATTCGGGATGTTGTCATGGACCAATCTCATACGAGCCCGGCTGGTGGCGCGCTTTTCGCAGTTAATATGCTGGTTTCCACCGAAGAAGGTGGCACTTACTCGTTCGAAGAATACCGACAGGATCTCAGTGAGGCCGGTTTTGACCGGATTGAGCTGGTCTATCGTGATGTACATATGAATTCCTTAATCACAGCTAAGAAAATATCGAAATAAATTTTATGACACTTGAAGCACAAACAAAATTATTAAATCCTGCCCATATCAGCATAATTGCATCGGGATTATCGATAAAAACCTGTCAGGTGGAAGCGACGGCCGAGCTGCTCGATAGTGGAGCCACCATACCGTTTATTGCTCGATATCGTAAGGAGGCCACTGGAAGCCTGGACGAAGTAGCCGTCACCGGCGTCCGTGACAGGCTCAGCCAGTTAAGAGAGCTGGATGCCCGGCGGGAATCGATTATAAAGTCACTTGAAGAGCGGCAGCTTTTGACGGACGAGCTTCGAGAAAAAATCATGCAGGCCGAAACAATGACGATTCTGGAAGATATTTATCTGCCGTATCGTCCTAAGAGGCGGACACGTGCGACAATCGCACGGGAAAAAGGCCTGGAGCCTCTGGCGGAATTAATTTTCGCCCAGGATCCTGACGTTGACCCTGCCGTCGAAGCAAAAGCTTATATCGACGAGGAAAAAGGAGTTGAGTCCGTGGAGGATGCTTTATCCGGGGCCGGAGATATTATAGCAGAATGGATCAACGAAGACCAGGCCGCTCGGGCAAACATTAGGGAACTATTTTTTAATGAGGGATGTTTTCATTCTCAGGTCATAAATGATCAGGAAACAGAGGGTAGCAAATTCAAGGACTATTTTGACTGGCGGGAGCCGGTTGCCGCAGCGCCGTCCCACAGAATTCTCGCTATGCGAAGGGGTACGAACGAAGGATTTTTAAAATTAGAAGTTACTGTTCCTGAAGAACATGCATTGCATATACTCGAATTGTTATTTATCAAAGGACAATCAAAATCTTCTTCACTGGTTAAAGAGGCTCTCATAGACGGCTATAAAAGACTCCTGTCACCGTCTATGGAGACGGAGATTTTGGCTGCGACAAAATTGCGGGCCGATAAGGAAGCGATAAAGGTTTTCGCGGAAAACCTGCGGCAATTATTGCTCGCTCCGGCCCTCGGGCAGAAAAATGTCCTGGCTATCGATCCCGGATTTCGCACCGGATGCAAGGTGGTTTGCCTCGACCGGCAGGGCGGTCTGAAACATTCCGACGTGATTTACCCGCATCAGAGCGAAAAACAGGCGGCTTCCGATGCGATAAAAGTAAAATCGCTGTGCGAGAAGTATAATATCGAGGCCATTGCCATAGGAAACGGTACGGCCGGCCGGGAAACGGAAACTTTCATAAGAAATATTAATTTATCGAAAGATATCCCTGTTGTTATGGTTAACGAAAGCGGGGCTTCGATTTATTCTGCATCGAAGGTGGCGAGGGAAGAGTTCCCGGACGAAGATGTCACCGTCCGCGGCGCCGTTTCCATCGGACGGCGGTTAATGGACCCGCTTGCGGAGCTGGTCAAAATCGATCCGAAGTCTATCGGGGTCGGACAGTACCAGCATGATGTGGATCAATCCATGCTCAAGCAAAGCCTCGATGATGTCGTTATAAGCTGCGTCAACAGTGTCGGTGTCGAGATAAACACCGCCAGTAAGCAGCTTCTGACTTATGTTTCCGGTCTTGGGCCTCAACTGGCACAAAACATAATTAAATACAGGGATGAAAACGGCCCGTTCGAGTCCCGGCAGAAGCTTAAGAAAGTTGCCCGTCTCGGAGCAAAAGCCTTCGAGCAGGCGGCGGGATTTTTGAGAATCCGCAACGCCGTCAACCCGCTTGATTCCAGTGCCGTTCATCCCGAAAGTTATCATATCGTCGATGCCATGGCAAAAGATGTCGGCTGCTCGTTCGCGGAATTGATGAAGGATAAGTCGAAACGGATGGAGATACGTCTGCAGAATTATGCCACCGACACTGTAGGGATGCCTACATTAAAAGATATCATGCAGGAACTGGACAAGCCCGGCAGAGATCCGCGCAAGCAGTTTGAGATATTCAGCTTTGCAGAAGATATCAATAAAATCGAGGATGTAAAAATCGGGCAGAAATATCCTGGAATAGTCACCAATGTCACCGCTTTCGGTGCTTTTGTCGATATCGGCGTCCATCAGGACGGGCTTGTGCATATCAGCCAGTTAGCCGACTGCTTCGTTAAAAATCCCGCCGATATAGTGAAAGTGCACCAAAAAGTCACGGTGACGGTCCTCGATGTGGACCTTGACAGAAAGCGAATCAGCCTTTCATTAAAAGAAGCGGCAGGAAACAGTCATAACAGCAGGTAAAAGCCGTTTATATAAATTACATTATATCGTTTTATAGGAATTGAATACTGTGCAAACAAAGTTGGTAGATTTTGGTAAACGCAGCGGATTGAAGGTTCATCCGGTCAGTATCGGAGCTATGCGTCTGCCGGATGAAGAACAGGCGATACGGCTCATGCGTCAGGCGATTGATGCCGGTATGATTTATATTGACACCAGCAGAGGTTACGCTGATAGTGAAATCAAAGTGGGAAAAAGTCTTAAAGACGGCTACCGGGAAAAGGTTATTTTATCCACAAAATGCTCTCCCTGGATTAAAAAGGTCGAGCCGGATGACGATACTTCGGCCGAGTGTACCTATAAACGGATTATCGAATCGATGGAACGTCTGGATGTCGATTACCTTGATTTTTATCAGATATGGAATATCGACAGGCGGGAACGTTACGAGCAGGCGGTTGCGAAGGGGGGAATGCTGGATGGCATAAAAAAGGCTATGAACGAGGGGATTGTAGGACATGCCGGATTTACGACACATGACAGCCCGGCGAATATCAGTCAATACATCGATGAAGCCGACTGGTGCAAGGCGATTCTGTTTACGTATAATATCCTGAATACGAGCTATGAAGAAGTAATTGCCAAAGCACACGATAAGGGAATTGCCACAATCGTGATGAATCCGCTCGGAGGTGGAATGCTGACTGAAGATTCCCCGGTAATTAAATCGACCCTGAGTGAGGCTCTTGGAACGCAGGATGTTATTGGAACGGCTCATCGTTATTTAGCAGGTAATAAAAATATCGATACCATCCTCTGCGGCATTAGTAAGCCTTCCGATATTACATCTACACTCGAGAATTATCGAAAGCCTACACTTACTGACGGCGAAAAAAACGCCCTCGAAAAAGCCATGCGAAAATTATCCTCGACAAGTATGGGCTTTTGTACCGGTTGTAAATATTGCTTACCTTGCCCGGCGGATATCAACATACCGGCTATGATGAGTGTATCGTATCTTGACAAATTACTAAAGGTTCCTCGCAGGGCCTCAGAAGTTTACGGCTGGACTGTCAGCGAGATGAATCAGGAACGCTCCGCCTTACCTTCTTCGTGCACCAGGTGTGGCCGATGCGAAGAGAAATGTACTCAAAAGTTAAAGATAATGCCGGAAATAAAATGGCTTTCGGAAAATTATGAGAAATCTTGACTATTCATGCGGTTTAAATATGATAAATATATGATAAATCCTACATTAACTGGGAGGCATGAAATGATGCACAAACGTTTAATCAACTCTCTGCTGGCAATCACTTTCTTTTTCGGCACAATCGGCTACTCCAGCGCGACTGAGAAAACCGAGCAATGGGGAGTTCACGAGATTATTCTGCCGGGGGCGGCTACTGGAAATCCCTATCAGGAGGTAACATTAAAAGCAGAGTTCAAGCAGGGATCACGCAGGTTCACAGTTCCAGGTTTCTACGACGGAGAAGGTGTTTACAAAATTCGTTTTTCTCCCGACAGTTTGGGAACGTGGCAGTACGTCACACAAAGCAATCTTGCCGAACTAAGCGGCCAAAGCGGCTCGCTCGAGTGCACAAAACCCACGGGAAACAATCACGGTCCGGTACGAATAGTCAATACCTATTATATCGAGTACGCCGATGGATCGCCTTTTTATTCGATTGGAACGACCGCCTATCAATGGACCAGCGTAAAACAAAGCATTCAGGAACAAACCGTACAAACCTTAGCTGGTTCGCCGTTCAATAAAATCCGTATGTGTGTTTTTCCGAAAAGTTACAAACATGGAAATGACACTGAGCCGTGGCAATATCCTTTTGCATCGCAAAACGATTTTACCAGGCCCAATTACGATTTTTTCCAAAACTTCGACAAACGTGTTCACCAGCTCCTCGAACTTGGCATCCAGGCCGATGTCATCCTGTTTCACCCCTATGACAAGTGGGGATATGCAGCGATGGGAAAAGAAAACAACGCTAAGTATGTGCGATACATGATCGCCCGCCTTTCCGCATATCGTAACGTCTGGTGGTCGCTGGCGAATGAGTGGGATGTGCCGAGAATCAAAGAAGCAATCGACTGGGAACAGATCGGTACGATACTTCATAATGAGGATCCGCACCAGCGGCTTCGCGGCATCCACAACTGGTATGGCTCGGAAGACCACTTCTACGATCACAGCCGCCCATGGATTACGCATATATCCACGCAAACCCATCAATTTTATAACGCCGTTAAATGGCGTAACCGGTACAAGAAGCCTTTATTGTTTGATGAAATGAGATATGAAGGTGACGTTACGAGCGGCTGGGGCAACATGTCGAGTGAAGACATGGCCAGCTTTTTCTGGATGGCAGGGCTTAGCGGCGGTTACCCCACTCACGGGGATACGTACAGAAACAACTCGGACCATGAAACCGAGGTCCGTTGGTGGGCCAAGGGCGGCTTGCTCGTCGGCAGAAGTCCGTTACGCATCGCCTTCTTCAAATTCTTCATGGAGACACTGCCTGTAAAAGAAATGTCACCATCTATTGAGGACAACGGAAATCAAAAGAATCTAAACAACAACGTCTATACTTTATCAAAGGAAGGCGAAATCTACGTATCTTATGTCGCGGATGCTGAAGTTGAAATCAAACTGGAGCTGACGGGTAATCGGCTCTACCAATTCACGGTTATTGATACCTGGAATATGAAAATGTCGTCCCGAAATGACGTCCAGCCCGGTGAGTTTCGATATAAGACCCGCAACAAATACGAAGCCGTCTATCTTAGATCGAAACACCATTAGAATATCTACGCCTTGAGAGAAGAGGGGTGTCCGGTACATTTTTCGGAAATAAGTGGATTTTTCGCTGTTTAAAACAATCCATTGTTATAGCTTGAAAAATTCAGGTATTTTCCTTGATTTATTCTAACCTGTGGTTTAATATAAGATTATTACGAGTGAGCGGCCGTTATATAATAAATCGAGAAAGAGAGGATCGTTATGAAACCAGGATTCAATTCTTTCAAGTTCAATATAGTATTTGGATTCATAATATGTTTGAGCCTTATAATTACAGGCAATGTCCCGGCCGTTGAATTTGATGGTGGTACGGGCGAACCTAACGACCCCTATTTAATCTCGACGGCCGAACAGATGAAGGCGATAGGAGATCCAAACATTAACGACAAATGTTTCATGCTGGTAGCTGATATTAATCTGGATCCTAATCTGCCGGGAAATGAGATTATAACCGTTCCTTATTTTATCGGTTCTTTTAGTGGAACTTTAGACGGCGACGGTCATAGTATCTCGAATATGGTGATTGAGAGTTATTACATCGACCCAGGAAGAACGGGATCGAGATTGGACGTGGGATTATTCTTCTTTCTCAATTTAAATGCTGTCGTTAAGGACCTCCAGCTCCTAAATATCACAATTCGTAGTGATGGTTATCGTGTGGGGGCATTGGCCGCGATAAATGATGGTAAGATATTACGGTGTAGTGTTACAGGTAGTATCACCGGAAAAAGTTTTGTCGGAGGTTTGGTCGGAAGAAATACCGGTGATATTGTTTCCTGTTCTTCATTTTGCGACGTCCGAAGGAAACAAGAAGGATTTTCTGGATCTGCTGGCGGTTTGGTTGGATATAACGGCCGTTTAGGTTATATTTCAAATTGCTATGCGATAGGTACAGTAACTGGAGAGAAATCCCCGGGTGGCCTGGTCGGTTCAAACGATAATTTTATTTCTAATTGTTATGCGGAATGTACTGTAACTGGATATGAAAACGTCGGTGGCCTGGTTGGAGAGAATTCGGGCTATGTTTCCAATTGTTATGCGAGAGGTACTGTAGTTGGAGAAGAGTACGTAGGAGGATTAATTGGGAATAACTATTATTCTCGTTCAACCGTTTATCAATGTTACGCTGCATGTGAAATTATAGCAGACCCGAACGATTCTATAGGTGGTTTGATCGGCAAAAGCTCAGGACGTACCATGAATAGTTTCTGGGATACTCAGGTCAGTGGTCAAAAAATCAGTGCCGGGGGCATCGGTCTAACTACTGCAAAATTGCAGGATTCAGTAACCTATTTGAACGCCGGATGGGACTTGGCCGATGAATCATCTAACGGTTTGGCCGATATCTGGACGATTGTCGAGCCCAATGACTATCCGCAACTAACAAGACTTACCGACCAATACGCCATTACACAATTAGCCGGCAGCGGGACCGAAGATGATCCCTATCAGATTTCGAACGCCGAAGAACTGGCTGCGATCAACAATTATGATATCAGTGCCCACTATACACTTGTTGCTGATATTGACTTGTCCGGTATAGTCTGGGCAACGGCCCCGATTTTATTTTTTAATGGTATATTTGACGGCCGGGATCATACGATTTCAAACCTTATCATTGAGGGAGATTACTATCTGGGTCTCTTTGGTAATATAATGGATAATGGAGTTGTAACCAATCTGACAATTCAGGATGCCTGTATCATTGGTTATAGATATGTCGGAGCACTTGCAGGGAAGAGCTTCGAGCATATAGCAAATTGTCATGTTACGGGTAATATTACAGGAGAATACTATGTTGGTGGCTTGGTAGGTTTGATTGATTTATATGGTCACCCTTTAGAATTTTTTTCTAATTGTTCTGCTGATGTAGTGCTTTCGGGCAATGACCATGTAAATAATATAGCAAATACAGCTGTTAATGACTAACGTGAGTTTGAGATCAATAACCCTCACTTGTCTAATTTCTGTAAACCGGCTGTAATCAGCACGGCGGAGAGGAACTATTTACCTTCGATAACCCCAATTTGAATTTGGAGCCTTAGACGTAGGGTGTGATGAAATCGCACCAATTCTTCTATATCATTAATGGAAGTTTGCCGCGTCGCTTTGCCCCTGAGAGGCAAGCTCCTCGCAAAGACATTTTTAATAGATTCCTGCTTTCGCAGGAATGACAATGGGCGAGCAACGAATCACGAGCCACGAAGCGCAAATCACGGGTTCCGAGTCATGGACATTTTTCGGCCAAAATCGGGGAATTCTCCTTACATTCGGCCGATCACTGGTATAATAATAAACAGAATATGGCGAGTAACGTATGGCGGATAAGGATTTATAAAAAAACCTAAGCACTAAATTCGAAATCCTAAACAATATCAAATGTTCAAAATCCCAAATTTTCAAAGAATGTCCGTAATATACATGAAAGGTTTTTCCCCCGAAAGGCAGGGGTTTCGACAAATAGAGAACTCTCTACAAATCGGCAAAAAAATGCAAAACGAAGCCAATTTAATTACACTCATTGGGCGGTACAGGACTTGAACCTGTGGCCTCCTGCGTGTAAAGCAGGCGCTCTAGCCAACTGAGCTAACCGCCCCGAATACAAATTTCCGGTAAATTTACATAGTTTAGACATATATTGCAAGAGAATTAATTGGTCTGAAATTCAATTATTTTGGCCGGGTGAGCGGCAAAATAAGAACGGATTATTAACGACAGATTGTAAATTTAGATTAGATAATCTTTCCCTGATTCACCCAATAGCGGCTCTTAAGTGCTGCCGGACTTTATAAATCATACGGCACACATAAGTTTTCGCCGCTTTTGGCGATCCGGTCACAGCGATGACATGCGAATCTCGGATTTTCCGTCAAAGTTTTGAATTCCTGCTCGTCGCTCAGATTAAATCCCTGAGAGATCAGATAGCATAGATGTTGGTCGTGGGATTCACTCCTGCATTCCAGGTTGTGTTGCGTCTTTTGTTTCATCATGACTATGCTCCTTCATAAAAGGCATCTGCCTGATATTCTTATCAGGACTGCCTGAAAAATCAATTTCCAAATAGCCTTCTTAAGCTTATTTGTTATTACGGCGGGAGATTTCACATGTTCTCAAATAAATTACACAGGTTTTTACATATAATACCCCGGCGAAGGCGGACTTGTCGCGGCGAAGTTGTACGGAGCCGGATTGGGTTCGTTTTCTTGTCCCGGCGAAGTCGCAGACGAAGCCGGATTCCCCTTATTTACTTGCCATAAAAGAGCTTACGCCAATTTGGGCCTAAACCAAATTGGCTTTGTTTTCAATTTTTTCCTTCTGTCTCCTGTATTCTGTGTTCTGTCGTTAAAATTGGGTTCGTTTTTTCAAAAAAGTGCATAGGAGCATAGGTACAAAGGAGCACCATTCGGCCCGAGCTCATGGCCGAGGGCAAGACTTATGCACTTATGACTTATGCTCTTGTGACTTCCAAATTGGCTTCGTTTTGCAAAAAAAGTGCATAAGTGCAAAAGAGCATAAGGATATAAGCATATTGTGGCGTTTTTTGCTCATTTTGTTTGAAAATTTGAGATTTCGAACATTCGATATTGTTTAGGATTTCGAAATTAGTGCTTAGGATTTATTCTAAGTAACATATCCGCCACACGCTACTCGCTGTATGCTATTTATCATTATACCAGTAACCGGCCAAATGTAAGGGGAAATCCCCATTTTTCGCCAAAAAATGTCCAATACTCGCCACCCGTAGGTCCTGAGTACAATCGAAGGATCGTGACCCGTGATTCGCTCCTTGTCATTCCCGCGCAGGCGGGAATCCATAAAAAAATTGCAAAAAAGCAATTTTTCCAGTCAATGATTGGCAGTTCACAAACGCCTTATTAGGTAGGGTGGCGGCTCCATTCGGCCAGAGCTCATGGTCGAGGGCAGCCCCACCAAGTTTTCAGTCGTCAGCCGTAAGCTGTTAGCCAACCGCTAACCACTGATAGCTGACAACTGATGGCTGATGGCTGTTTTTTCTTTGCCGTTTCGCCGTATAAAGATATAATTTCAAACAGCAACTTTGAGCGAGCAATAAAAGAGAGAAGTACAGACGCGAGTTTAATGTGTACTTTTATAAAATAGTGATTTTAATTAACATCTTGATAATTGTATCATAGTTATTCAATTTCAAGGGAATTATCATATATCTTTTGGTATTATGAAAAAAACACAGAATTGTAGAGAGTAAGCCAATATCTTTGGCTGGAGATAATTTATGTTAAAGGAATTAGAAAAAGAGCTTTGTCGTCGCGGATTCTCAACAGAAGTCCGAAAAGCTATACACAATGCAAAGATATGTGTGATAGACGACCAGATAGAACATCTTAAGAGTTTCATTGAAGGCCTAAGAAAAGAAGGATTTACTAATCTGACTGAAAAGTCTCATATAGAATCAGTTAATGAACTTTTGGAAAGCGGCTATGAACTTATCATTCTTGATTTAAAAGGAGTGGCAGAAGATATATCTGCAATGGATGGGATAGGTATCGTTGAGACAATAAAGCAAGTCGATCCAGCTCTTCCAATTATAATTGTAAGTGGTACTTCAACAACTCCGGACAAAGCGAAGTCTATTAGTAAAGCTGATCTCATCAGAACAAAACCAGTTCTCCCAGCAGATTTGTCCAATGATGTAGAAGATATTCTTAAGACTAGGAAAGATCCATATTGGTCAGCAATCACAGTTCTTAAAGAACTACAACGTATCAAACCTGAAGTTGTTCGCAATCTTGGTTATATGGATAGGCTTAAGCTATGGTGGCTTCAAAGAGGGATTGTTACTAATATCAAGAAAAGCGATAAGAAAGTCATATCGAAAGTTCTTAAAGCCGCATCAATAGTTGAAAAACTTGGGTCACTTGCTATTCGCATACATGCTGTTGCTCAAGGGATAAGTTAGAAAATGATTTCCATTGACTACGCACTTAAAGTCCTGAAGAACCATATACGGATTTCAATGAAGACAGTTCCATGTGGGATTGCGATAGGTATTGGAAATATACCAACATATATATGTGAGCAACATGGATTACCTCCAGTTTGCAAAGAAAGCCAAAAACACAATATGACGCGCTCAATATGTGCTAAATTCTACAAATCTCTTGATAGAAATGAGGGTGAAGTGATATGTCCATTTGGTATAAATATTACATACTTAAAAACATTTGATACATCCAAGCAAGTCAGTTTTTTTATACAGACTGGATTTGAGGAAAGAGATATAAGTATAGATAACATTAGAAATCTCAGTAGAGTTCCTAAAAAAGCTATGAAGAACACATTAAAAGAGACAAACAAGTTCACATTCAGCTCCACTGATGAAATTAGAACACTTAACCTCTTGAAGCGGACGCTTGAAACTCTTTTTGCGGGTCGCGTCGCAGCTTCAATGCGAGTCCTTACCCACGGGATCCTAACACCTGTACAGGGTGCAATGAATGACATCGAGGAAATAAAATGGAAACAAAAGCAAGATGGATATGAGGGAAATATAAAGTCACTTAATCTCTTAGAGTCCAATATTGATGAGATTAACAGTGTAGCCAAGCAAATTCATATTTTGTTATCAGAAGATATTGAACCATCGCGTCCACGCATTAGAAAAGTAACTGTTCATAATATAATAAATAGAATATGTAATCGACTTGAATCTTTATCAACTAAGAAGGATCTTAAGTTTCATAATCATTACAACAAAGGTATCAAGGTGTTAGAAGCAGTGCCAGATCAATTAGTAATTGTATTCAGGTGCTTACTTGAAAACGCTGCAAAATATTCTTTTACTGGATCTAAAAATAGTAAGCGAACAATTGATATCCGTTATGCGGATGTTTACTTTGAGCGTATTAGAACTCTCAAGGTCGAGATTGAAAGCTATGGTTGTCCAATTGCTGAAGATGAAATTAATGAACGTAAAATATTTGAATTGGGCTACCGTGGAAACTTCAGTGGTGATCGAGGTCGACAAGGCACGGGATCCGGTTTATTCATTGCTGAAAGAATAGTCATAGCCCACTACGGGAAAATTGATGTAACATCACGTATTATTGAATCATCGGAAGAAGGAGAACCAGAACGTGCGATAAACAAGGTAATTGTTTATTGGCCTAAATCCTTTCAAGGAGACACTAGTGACAGCCACCTGTAAAATTTAACGAGTAGACAGAAAACGGTGAGTATTCTGACTTAAATATGGTTTCACCCTGAAATGTAATTAAAATTTAAGGGATGCAAACGTTATGACTTATTGGATAGATTTATTTACGGGAACAACTTGGGAGGAATTTCTTAAAGACGGTGCAATTGTAACCGGATTTCGCTACCGTATGAGAAATACCGTTCGTAGCATTAAGAATGGGGATATTTTATTATGCTATGTAACAGGAGTGAAACGCTGGATCGGTGCGCTTGAAGTTATTGGTCAAAGTGATGACCAAAGGAGGATATGGAAGCAGGAAGAATTTCCGGCACGTCTTAAAGTACGACCAATTGTGATGCTTAAACCAGAGAATAGTGTGCAAATGGAAGTTCTTGAGGGACATGTCGATTTTTATAAGGGCCCGGAGGATAGGGGCAAATTTAAAGGTTTTGTTAGGGGCAGTCCAAGATTGTTTAAAAGGGTGAAGGATGGAGAACTAATTCTTGAGCTGCTTCGAAAGGCAGAAAAGGAGAACAAAATTTCTCCTGTGGACCCAAGTAAATGGGCACGTAAACCTTTATATAGGGCAAAGACTCGTAAGGGACGCAAAACAGTTGAAACTCTTGTTAGTATTCCAGAACGTGAAGATAATATTGAACAAGAGACACATGAAGTTGAGGGGGAAACTTTGACAAGGGAGGTAAGTCAACATACGGATACACAATTTCAATTGATTCAACTTGGTTCGGCGATGGGCTTTGACATTTGGGTGGCTAGCAATGACCGCGGAAGGGTATGCAATGGAGAGGCTTTGCAAAATCTACCGAATATAGTCGATGACTTGCCTACTCAGTTTGATAATGTAACAAATAAGATTATTGCATTGATTGATGTTCTTTGGCTAAGGGGCAATCGGATTATTGCTGCATTTGAGATTGAATGCACAACTTCAGTTTATTCGGGTTTATTGCGGATGAGTGACCTTTTAGCGTTACAGCCAAACATAAATATTAAACTGTATATTATTGCACCAGAGATACGTAGAACAAAGGTTAGGGGTGAAATTCTTAGGCCAACGTTTAAGGTGCGTGAAAAGCCAATTTCGGAAGTTTGCGGATTCCTTTCAATTGAAGAATTGACCGAAAAGATTGAGGGGCTTAGACGACTTGGAGTTTTAGGCTCAATCAAACCGGATTTCTTAGATGAAATATCTGAGTTTTTCAGCGAGGAAAGTGAAGTTTAGGTTTTAGATTGTTTGGTGAAGAAACTTGTGAAAGCCAACTCTTTTTTGGCCAAATGCGTTATATTTAAAAACTAACATTTATTCGGGCTCAATTTTTAGGGCTTGTTGGTCAAGGATGAGTATGTGAATACAAGGGACAACTGAAGACTGAAGATAGAAGACGGAAGACAGAAGATAAACGAGTGACGCAGCATCGGCTGGAATTAAATATTGTGGCTATAGAATTTACCAAAAGAAGAAATCTACACGATTGAAAAATGATAGAAATCAAGTCGAGCTAAAGAATACCCCCGAGAGCTTTCTTCGCAGTATGCGTTGCTAAGACCCGGCTTGCCGTCACGGTAGCATGAGTTACCCTCGGTCATTCGGTAAACGAGCATCTGATCTGTTTAACATTTTAATCTTGTTGTTTATATCGATATCATATATTCTTTCCGGCATAATATTTTATTTCTTTTATCTTTTGTATAACTAATATTATATGAGTTCAAAAAAGAGATATTCGGTGCGTACGGCATTAATATTTTGTGTGATTATTGCCGGCCGGATATTATTTGCATCCGGTTCCAGTCAGTCCGAGGCCAATACTATCATGGAACCTTATGAGATACACCGACTCGTTCCAGACGGAGCGTGGACGTGGTTTAACGATGAGCGGGTAATCGTTGACCGGCAATTCCTGTATATCGGCAGTATAGATTCCCTCGGCCGGCCGCGGTTGGATTTGTATTCGTTGGAGACTCCGCATAAAGATTTATCGCAGACCGAATATATCCTCGGTTCATGGCGAAGCAGGGATGATCATAATAATCCTGCCTTACTGAAATTAGCCGACGGCAAAATTCTCGCCGCATATACCAAACATCACGTAGAGCCGAAATTGTATTGGCGGCTGGCGGATATCGATGCTTCGGGACAAAAGCTGACATTGGGGCCGGAACTGGAAAAGACCGTGGCGGCAAAAACGACGTACAGCAATCTTTTTCAGCTCTCGGACGAAAACGGCCGAATCTATAATTTTATCAGGGCGATAGGTTTCAATCCGAATTTTCTTTATTGCGATGATGCGGGCCGGTCCTGGCAGGGGCCTTTTGTCTTTATCAAATCGGGTGATGAACGAACAAGGCCGTATGTAAAATATGCCGGTAACGGAAAAGACAGGATTGATTTTTTATACACCGACGGTCATCCGCGTGATGTATCGAATAATAGTGTTTATCATCTCTATTATAGAAAGGGCGGCTTTTATAAAAGCGACGGCACGTTTATTAAAAACATAGAGCAGGTTAAACAAGTGCCTTTAGTTCCGTCGGATGGCACGAAGATATACGATGGTGCAACAGAGACCGGCAGGGGATGGGTCTGGGATCTGGAGTACGATGAACAGGGAAATCCGGTCGCGGCTTACATAAATTCCGCCGACCACGCTGAAGGAAAAGACCTTCGCTATCGGTACGCCTATTGGGATGCGACGCAAAGGAAATGGGCTGAACGTCAGATTGCTTTCGCCGGTACACATTTATATGTCCCGGAGAATCATTATGCCGGCGGAATTACAGTCGATCCACAGGACACCGGTATTGTCTATATCTCCGCCGATGTCAATCCTGCTACGGGCAAACCGAATCCAACGGGACATTATCAAATCTTCCAGTGCAAAATTTCCCGTGACATGCAGGACTGCCGATGGACACAGTTGACGTTTGATACTAATGCCGATAACTTTCGTCCGGTCGTCCCTCGTGAGCACAGCTGTAAAATCTGCCTGATTTGGCTGCACGGACAATATAAAACCTATACTGATTACAAAACGAGCATCGTCGGAATCATTGAAAAATAGTTTAAAGTTGTCATTTATAAGAATAGATTTTTATCTTTAATTATTAATAAATCCGATGGAACAGGAATTCTGTATGTCAGTGACATGGTTAACAGCTTTTTATGTTGGTGCTATGATATCTGTAGTCGTGACTAAGAAAATAAATACATGCGGCAGTAACCGCCCGAGAATTTCCGCCGAACCCAAACGGCCCTAATGAAAGCCTTAATGGAAAGGGAATTGAAATGTATAAAAGAGTCTTTATATGCTGTTCTTTGATATTATTGTTTTCGCAAGCTGCAGAATCGGGTACGGATATTCGATTGAATTCACTTGGATATTTGCCGGATATGCCGAAAAGAGCGTCCATCATAAAAAAATGCTCGGAATTTACAGTTAAAAAAGCTTCTGATGATTCTATCGTCTATTCAGGTAAAACAACCGGGCCTATTTATCAGGATGATGTTAAGCAGGATGTATGGATCGCGGATTTTTCCGGAGTTGGTGAAAAAGGTAAATTCTATCTTGATGTTTCGGATGTCGGTATATCTTGTGAATTCGAGATAGGTGATAACGTTTATAATTTTGCATATTATACCGCTATGCGGGGCTTTTATCTCTGGCGGTGCGGCACTGCCGTCGAAGGCGAACATAACGGGAATAAATATTCGCAAAAAGCATGTCACCTAAGCGATGCCTGCCAGGATTATATGGGAATTGGCGATACTTCCAAAAGAGACGGCACGGGAGGATGGCATGACGCCGGTGATTACGGCAAATATACCGTCAATGCCGGTATAACGTTGGGGTGCCTTTTTCTGGCCTGGGACCATTTTCAGAATAACCTGGAAAATATCTCGCTTGATATTCCCGAAACCTCGCCGGGATTTCCGGATTTCCTCGAGGAGCTGAAGTGGGAAACCGACTGGCTTTTAAAAATGCAATATCCGGACGGTTCGGGAAAAGTTTCACATAAATTAACACGCTTGAACTTCTCCGGATTCGTTATGCCGGACACAGATAAGGAAAAAAGATATTTTACAGACTGGAGTTCCGCTGCAACGGCGGATTTCGTCGCCGTGCTGGCTATGGCGGCAAGGTATTTCAAACCATATGACGCCGAATATGCGAAGAAATGCCTGGAAGCGGCAAAAATAAGTTACGAGTTCCTGCAAAAACACCCGGAGCCCAAGAGATTTCGGCAGGGAGATTTTAAGACGGGAGGTTACCAAACCAGCGACCCGGACGACCGGTTGTGGGCCGCCGCCGAGATGTGGGAAACGACCGGGGATGAGAGATACCTTAAAGACTTAGAAACCAGAATCACTGCCTCTACTGCCGGTGCCAGAAGAAGAGGGGGTGGAGATTCCGACAGGAAGGTGGATGAAGATTGGGACTGGGGTAATGTCAGAAATCTCGGAATGTTCACGTATGCCTTGTCTAAACGGACTGGCAAGAATTCGGAATTACTTGAAACCGTCCGCCGCGATATTATTGCCGCCGCTGATGACATTGTGAACAATACGAAACAGGACGTATATGGACGTCCGCTTCGCCGATACTATTGGGGCTGCAACGGGACAATCGGCCGGCAGGTATTGAATTTGCAGGTGGCAAACAAGCTTTCGCCGAAGCGGGAATATATTGAGGCTGCTCTGGATGCAATAGGGCATTTGTTCGGCAGAAATTATTACGGCCGCTCGTATGTCACCGGCCTTGGCATCGACCCGCCGATGTTCCCGCACGACAGGCGTTCGGGTGCGGATAATATCAAAGAGCCTTGGCCTGGCTATGTTGTCGGCGGAGGTCATCCGGGCCCAACGAACTGGCAAGACATTCAGGATGATTACAGAACTAATGAAATCGCTATTAACTGGCAGGCGGGACTGGTTTATGCCCTTGCCGGATTTACCAGCGGCCAATCGAAATAAAACACTAGTTTTCGAAATGGAGAAAAAATGAATTTCAAATGTACCATTATTTCAATTGTATCAATATTAATGTCAATATTTGGATCGACAATTGCTGCGGACCTTACATTGCGCTACGACAAACCTGCACAGGATTGGGAAAAAGAAGCATTACCCATTGGTAACGGCCGCATTGGAGCGATGCTGTTCGGCGGCCTGGAGGCGGATAGAATTCAGTTCAACGAAATCAGTCTCTGGACCGGGAACGAAGATGTAATGGGTGCCTATCAGGCCTTTGGCAATTTGTATATTCACCTTTCCGGCCACGACGGTAATGTCACCGATTACCTTCGAGAGCTTGATTTGAGCCGGGGCGAGGCGAGGGTAATTTATAAAACCGGTGGTGTCACTTACAAACGTGTATATTTTGCCAGCCATCCGGCCCAGGTTCTCGTGATTCATCTCGATGCCGATAAGCACGGATCATATACCGGCGAAATCGAGCTGGCGGATATGCACGAAGCTCCGACCGTAGTTAAAGACAATCACATGACATCAACCGGAGCTTTTACTTTGCGAATGGCCGGACGCAGACGCCGCGACCGCAGCAGTGGGGCGGAGCAAGCCAGATCTCAGGCGTCGGAAATAACAATGTTTTATGAAAGTCAGGTTATCGTGCTTAATGACGGCGGTTCAATTAATGCCAACGGTGATAAAATTGCCTTCGAGAAGTGTAATTCCCTGACGATATTTCTGGGTGCCGGTACAACTTATATTGCGGACTACAAAAAGAAGTTCATGGGCGACCATCCACAAGAGAAATTAACGGCCCAAATGAAGTCTGCCGCTGATAAATCCTTAAAACAGTTGTCTGATGAACATCTTGAAGATTATCTCTCGCTTTTCGACAGGGTGGATTTGAACCTTGGAGAAAGTTCCGCCGAACGCAGGAATCTGACCACGGATAAACGTATTGAAGTATATACCGCCGAGGGAAACGATCCCGGCCTGGAAGAGATGCTGTTTCAGTACGGCAGATATTTATTGATGTCCTGCTCGCGCGATACTTTGCCTGCCAACCTTCAGGGACTCTGGAATCAAACAAACAGGCCCCCGTGGAACGCCGACTATCATACCAATATAAACATCCAGATGAATTACTGGCCCGCCGAGCCGGCAAACCTAAGTGAGTGTCACCTGCGCCTGTTCGATATGATAATGGCATTGCGCCCTGCGTATCGAAAAGCCACCGCCGCGCAGTTCCCGCCGCCCGAGGGAAAGTCCATACGCGGCTGGACAGTGCGCACGGAATCGAATCCCTTCGGCAATATGAGCTATGTCTGGAATATGGGCGGCAGCGCCTGGTACGCTCAGCATTTCTGGGAGCACTATGCGTTTACACTGGATAAGGAATTTTTGAAAAATACCGCCTACCCGATGATGAAGGAAATCTGCGAATTCTGGGAGGACCACCTTAAGAAAATGCCGGACGGCAGGCTCGTGGTACCGAACGGCTGGTCTCCCGAGCATGGGCCTCGTGACGTGGATGGAGTGACTTATGACCAGATGATTGTCTGGGATTTGTTTAATAACACAATAGAGGCCGCGGATATTCTGGATATAGATAGAGAATATCGTGGTAAACTCGCGACAATGCGGGACAAATTAGTCGCTCCGAAAATAGGTAAATGGGGCCAGCTCCAGGAATGGATGGATGACATCGATGATCCCAACGACCAGCATCGACACACCTCTCACCTGTGGGGTGTTTACCCGGGCAAACAGATTAGCACAACCGATACTCCTGATTTGGCTAAGGCAGCGGCAGTCTCGCTTGCTGCTCGCGGCGAAACAGGAGACAGCCGGCGTTGCTGGACCTGGCCCTGGCGTTGTGCCTTATGGGCCCGATTAGGCAGACCCGAAGATGCATATCGCATGGTTCGGGGGCTTTTCTCTTACAATCTTCTGCCTAACATGTTGGCGAATCATCCGCCGATGCAGATGGACGGCAACTTCGGTGTCACGGCAGCTATTTGTGAAATGCTGCTTCAAAGTCAAACGGAGGAGATAGAATTACTTCCGGCACTTCCGTCGGCCTGGCCGAACGGCTCAGTTAAAGGATTATGTGCTCGCGGCGGTTTTGAAATAGATATCCGGTGGGAGAACGGTAAGTTAGCCGGTGCCGTTGTTCGCAGCAGGGGCGGACGGAATTGTAAAATCAGATACAAGGACAAAGTAATTGATGCCAATCTTGACAAAGGCCAATCAATTTCCTTAGACGCGGAATTGAAAATAATCCGGTAAATATATTGGGAGTAAAAAAATGAGAGCTTATTCGATAACTATACTTGTGATACTTTCATTCACTGCTGTATCAGCCTCGGAAAGGCCCTGGCAGGAGCTTTCCAATCCCACCGTTGCCGAAGTGGCCTCAAATTTCAAGACGCCGTCGTCCGTATATAGTATGACATTTTACTGGGGCTGGGACGGCAAGGTGGACGAAAAAGTCATTGCCCGTGATCTGAAGGAATACAGCTCCAGTAACGTAAGGGCCGTTACCCTGGAGGCGGGTTATCATATGACGGCGAAATATCTTTCACCAGAATGGTTTGAATTAGTCAAATATACGGTTCAGCAGGCCCGCGAGAACGATATGCGTGTATGGCTTGTGGATGAAGGTAAATACCCAAGCGGTTTTGCCGGAGGAAAATTCAGTGAGCTTCGCCCGGACCTGACCATGCAGACGTTCAGAGTAGGGAGCCGTTTTAGTGTCAGAGGCGGTGAGACTGTGGATCGCCAGGTCGAAGATAATACAATCTGTGCCGTTGCGGTCAATGAGACTGACGGTACTTCCGAGGTTCTCGAACCTGTAAACGGCACATTGAGCTGGACAGTGCCGGATGGCCGGTGGAAAATACAGATAGTAGAGCAGCAGTTTCGAACATCAAAGACGCGTTCGGTGAATAATCCGAAAATTGGTGCCAAGGATGGAACTCATGCTTTATGTGATTATCTCAATCCCGAAGCTGTGGCAAAATTTATCGAATGGACTCACGAGGAATATAAAAAAGTGGTGGGCGATGAGTTCGGCAAAACAGTTCTGGGTTTCAGAGGCGATGAGCCGGATTACGGCATTATTCCCTGGACGGATACGATTATTGACCAATTTCAAAAGCGTAAGGGCTATGACATTCGGCCGTACCTTGCTTCCTTCACACAACGGCGTGGTCTTACTGAACGGCAGCAGCGAGCAAAGGCCGATTACTGGGATGTTTGGTCGACAATATTCAGTGAGAACTTCTTTGGCATGCAGGCGAAGTGGTGTGCTCAAAATAATCTAGAGTACCTGGTCCATCTCAATCACGAAGACAAAATGGTAAGTCTTGCCGCTTCGGAGGGCGATTTTTTCAGGTGCATGCGTCAAGTACAGATGCCGGGTGTCGATGCCATCTGGACCCAGATTTGGATGGATAAAATTTCGGATTACCCGAAATACGCTTCTTCGGCGGCCCATCTTTTCGGCCGGCCGCGTGCCTTTACCGAGAGCTTTGCGGCATACAAACCAAGTCCGAATCTCGACCAGGCCATGTGGATTCTGAACCATCAGATTGTTCGTGGTATTAATATGGTTGAAGTCATGTGGATTCCGGCCTCGACCGAAGGAAGAAGCGGGATGAGGGGCTGGCTTGCCGACGAGCGATTCCCCAATTCTGCTATGTATTTGAATCGTGTTTGTTATGTGCTTTCGCAGGGGCGTCCCGCTGCACAAATCGGATTATATTATCCGACTTATAGCCTGTGGCTCGACAATGACGAGGCGGATAAAAAAGCATTGACCGTCACTCAACAGCTTCTGGAAAGTCAGAGGGATTTCGATTTTGTCGATGAGCAGGCGATTTCATCCGTGATGAAGCTTGAGGGGAATAGTTTTACAAACCTCAGCGGACAAAGCTATCGGGCGATTATCATTCCTCCGATTACAGCAATCTCAAAAGCGTCTTTGGATCGGCTGAGAAGTTTCGCACGAAACGGCGGCAAGGTGATATTCCTCGGCGATGCACCTGCGCTGGTAGTTGAGAAAACTTTCCTCGATGCAAAAGGTCCGGCCTATATTAGCTGGGCGACTCGGGAATCTTCCGGGCAGCTTACCGAAAGTGTCTTGAAAACATTGCCGGAACCCGATGTTTCTCTCAGCCGGAATTGTCCGGCAATTAAATATCTTCATCGTCGCCTGAGTGACGCGGATGTTTATTTCTTCTTTAACGAAAGCGATCAAAGACAGTCGCTTACTGCAACGCTGCTTGCTCCCAAAGGGCAGGCGCAAAGCTGGGATCCGACTACGGGAAGTATTAAATCTTTGGCCGGTGTTTCTCTCGAAAATGGGGCCGTTAATCTTCCTTTGGAGCTGGAAGCTTACGGGACGAAACTGATTGTCATCGGTGATGTCCCGAATGCTTCGGTAACGAACTGATTTCGGCCGGGAGGCATCCGAACCACAAGTATAAAAATGCAGGTGATTATGTTGTTGCGCTTCATATCGAAAGGCAGGTTGTTTAAAGTTTGGGATATTGAGCTTAAGTAATCCTCTTAAAAGGAAAGGAGCTTTTTTCTATGTTGAAACGTATGTTAATGTTGTCATTTTGTATATTTTTCACCGCAGTTCAGGTTAATGCCGACATATTCGACGTAAAGCAATACGGCGCGGCCGGTGACGGCAAAACAATTGATACACCTGCTGTTAATAAAGCCATTGAAGCGGCCGCCGCTGCAGGCGGGGGAACGGTTTATTTTCCGGCTGGTACGTATGCCTGTTATTCGATTCGTTTAAAAAGCAATATCGCATTATATATCGACCACGGCGCGACGATTTTGGCCGCCGAACATACCGCCGAAGCCGGCTATGATCCTGCCGAGCCGAATCCATGGGGCGATGAGCATGAGTATCAGGATTTCGGTCACAGCCACTGGCATGACAGTCTTATCTGGGGCGAGAATCTTGAGAATATATCAATCCTCGGCCCCGGTATGATTTACGGCAAGGGCCTGGGTAGGTGGGATAGACCGAAAGATAAAGGAGCGGGGAACAAGGCAATCGCGCTGAAGCTCTGCCGGAATGTATTGATTCGTGATGTTACGTTTTTAATGGGCGGGCATTTTTGTATCCTGCCGACCGGGGTAGATAATTTTACTATTGATAATGTCAGGATCGATACCAATCGTGACGGTATAAATGTAGATTGCTGCAAAAATGTCCGCATATCGAATTGCACGATAAATTCTCCGAATGACGATGCTATCGTACTCAAGAGTTCCTTTGGTCTGGGCTATGCACGAGTAACCGAGAATGTCACGATAACAAACTGCCAGGTGAGCGGCTACGACGAGGGCACGCTGCTGGACGGTACTTACGGGCGCACCCGGAAAGAGGCTCCCGATAAGGGTGGTGTCACCGGGCGGATTAAGTTCGGCACCGAATCGAACGGGGGATTTAAAAATATTACCATATCCAACTGTGTATTCGACCGCTGCCGGGGATTCGCACTTGAGACCGTGGACGGGGGATTGCTCGAAGATGTCACCATCTCGAATATTACCATGCGGGATATTACGAATTCGCCGTTCTTTTTACGTCTCGGAAGGCGGATGCGAGGCCCGGAAGGAGTACCTGTGGGGAAACTTCGCCGGATCAATATCAGTAACGTGGTGGTATATAATGCCGATCCCCGCTACGGCTCGCTGATTATGGGCATTCCCGGACACGATATCGAAGATGTGAAACTAAGCAATATCCGGATATTAGTCAAAGGAGGTGCCTCGAAAGAGCAGGCTTCGGTCGAGGTTCCCGAGCTCGAAGATGGTTATCCCGATCCGTGGTACTTCGCTCCCATTCCCGCTTACGGCTTTTTTATCCGCCATGTCAAGGGCATCGAGTTTAACAATGTAGATGTCAGTTTCGAAAACAAGGATTTCCGGACGCCTTTTATTCTTGAAGACGTCAAAAAGGTGGAATTCCGAAATGTCGAGGTCCGGGTTGCAGAACAGGTTCCGGCTTTTATCTTGAAGAATGTCAGGGACTTCAGCACGTACCAGTGTAAACCTGTTCCCGATATGCAGCTTGAGAAAGTTGAACAAAAGGAATTATAGAGCGATTGATATTTCTGAAAGGAGTTTTATGAACATTCTAAAAGGAAAGAGTCGCGAGGCTACAAAATATCAATCTCGGAAAAGCTTAAAATTCAGGACCTTGATATTATCGATATCTGTATTATTTATTACATTAGGTTGTTCAGAAATGCCCGTCGTTGTTGGAACAAAGACCACCAATTCTGTTGAAAGAAAAGTTGTGGATTTCAATCTAAACTGGAAGTTCGTTAAAGGAAATCAGCAGGGTGCCGAAAAGCCGGACTATGACGATTCGTCATGGCAGCAGGTACGTCTGCCGCACGACTGGGCCATATCGGGACCATTTAATCCTGACGAAAACGGTTATGCCGGGAAACTGCCTTGGAAAGGTGAGGGATGGTATCGGAAAACATTTGAGCTTGATAGATGTGATAGTGGCCGGCGGGTTTATCTGGATTTTGACGGCGTTATGGCCTTTCCTATGGTCTATATAAACGGCAAATTGGCCGGACAATGGGATTACGGTTATGTGTCGTTTCGTGTCGATGCCACGGAATTCGTGAAATATGGCGATACAAACGTTATCGCCGTCCATGTCGATACCCGGCGGCAGGGCACACGATGGTATCCGGGGGCGGGGATTTATCGCAAAGTGACGAGGACTATCTGTAATCCGGTACATATCGCACATTGGGGGACATATATCACGACGCCGGAAGTTAGTGCCAAATCTGCAACAGTTCGTGTACGTTCGACTATAGAAAATCACCTCGATGCCGAATCAAAGGTTGCCGTTGAAGTAGCTATATTCGATCCGGACGGCGGCAAGGTGGCCGAAGGTACGAAGGAAGGTGTTGTTTGTGCCGGAGCCTCCGGCGAGATGGAACAAGCTTTTACAGTTACTAATCCGCAGAGGTGGGACATAACCAGCCCGAAATTATATACGGCAAAAACTTTTGTGCGGTTGAACGATAAGGTTATGGATGTTCGGGAAACGACCTTCGGAATCAGGACGTTTAAGCTGACTGCCGATGACGGTTTTCATCTTAACGGACGGCGCGTGCAGCTTTACGGCGTTAATCTGCACCACGACCACGGTCCGCTCGGGGCTGCTTTTTATACCCGTGCTATGGAACGGCAATTGGAAATCATGCGTGATATGGGATGTAATGCCATTCGGACCAGTCATAATCCGTCTGCCCCGGAGCTTCTGGATTTGTGCGACCGGATGGGATTTGTAGTCTGGGATGAGTGCTTCGATAAATGGGACGACAAGGCGGGACGTGTCGGGGGAAAGCCACCTTTAGAAGAATACGGCGAGAAACAGATTCGTAACTTTGTGATGCGCGACCGCAATCATCCGTGTGTGGTAGTGTGGTCGATCGGCAATGAAATCGGAAATCAACCGTCCAGCAGGGAGGGCAAGTCACCTGAGAGAGTAAAATTTATGCGTGACTTCGTACGCAAGTACGACTCGAGCCGGCCTGTAGGTATGGCCTGTCACATTCCTAATACGGTCGATGAACCGATTCTGGATGCGTTGGATTTCACCGGATGGAATTATGCCAGAAGATATGCACGATACAGGGAGAAATATCCGGATAAGCCGATTATCTATAGCGAATCGGCCTCGACATTAAGTACGCGGGGATTTTATGAATTACCGCTGCCGAATGTCAAAACGGATTATTCCAGTCAGAATCAGGTGGATTCCTACGATTTAAACGCCGCACACTGGTCGGATATCCCGGAAAAAGAATTCAAATTAATGGAAGACGACAGTTTTGTCGCCGGCGAATTCGTATGGACAGGTTTTGATTATTTGGGAGAACCTACGCCGTTCTCACGGGAAGCAAGAAGTTCGTACTTTGGCATTGTTGATCTCTGCGGAATTCCTAAGGACAGGTTTTATCTTTATCGCAGCTACTGGCGGCCGGATACTACGACGATTCATATCCTGCCGCACTGGAACTGGCCTGACCGCGTCGGCAAAAATGTCCCTGTCTTTGTTTACACGAACGGCGATTCGGCCGAGCTGTTCTTAAATGGAAAATCCCTCGGAATGCGTCAAAAGGGAGTTTTGCCGAACAGGGCTGTTAATTTCGCACGGGACAAAACCGCCACTGCAAGTTCTATTCAGGATGAGGAAGGTCTCATTGCTGCTCATGCGAACGATAACAACAGGCAGACACGCTGGTGTGCAAATACTGCCGAGCCTAACCAATGGTGGCAGGTTGATTTGGGAGATGTTCAATCCGTTCGTTATCTGGCTGTTGATTTCGAGAGCCAGTCGAAAAATTACGGATATGAAATAAAAATTTCATCCGATGAATCGATCTGGCAGACTGTTGTCACCAAGAATACCAGCAGAGTACCCAGATGGGGCGGCCCGACCCGGATATTCCATGATGTAGATGCACATGGTAGATTTATTCGGATCGAATTTAACCGGCTTCAACAGGGAACATGGGCCAGTATTAAGGAATTCGGTGTTTATCCGGAGAAAGTTGAATCCGATTACTATGAGCCGACCTACAAATATCGCCTGCGCTGGAACGAGGTTGTTTACGAGCCGGGTGAGCTGAAAGCAGTTGCTTATAAAGACGGCGAAAAAATCGGCGAAGCTGTTATGCGCACCGCCGGCGAACCGTATAAAATCCGCCTTACACCGGACCGAAAAGAGCTTAAAGCCACGGGTAAGGACCTCTGTTATATCACGGTCGAGGCCTTAGATAGAGATGGTAATCTGTGTTCATTGGCGGATAATCTTATTCGCTTTGGCATTGAGGGACCGGCGGAAATTGCCGGTGTCGGGAACGGCAATCCACTTTCGCTCGAACCGTTTCAAGCGAATTATCGGAAATTATTTTACGGCAAGGCAATACTGATCCTTCGAACAAAAAAGGACAAATCCGGACAGGTGCGAGTCTCTGCTGAAAGTGATGGTTTAGCTGCGACGCAGATAACGATATCTTCGCAGACAGAATAAATTCTGCGGCACTGCATACGGCTATCATTCCGGATCCTTATGGATTTATTCACGAGTAGAAAATCCCACTTTCAAAATTCATATATGGGCGGTACAATATTATCTTCTGATTTTGAAAGGAGATTGATAAATATGAGAAGAATCGCGATTTTTACCTGTTTTGCCGGAATACTGTTGTTGTCATTATCTGATTTCGTATATGCTTCTTCTAACTCTGCGAACGGCAAGATAGACCGTTACGCGTTAGTGAATCGTCATAATGTTATTCTTAATGAACCTGATTCGCTGAATCCGTTGAGTGTCGGTAACGGAGAATTTGCTTTCACGGCCGACATCACCGGCCTGCAGAGCTTTCCGGAATTTCACGAAGAGGGAATGCCCCTCGGAACACAATCTCAGTGGGGCTGGCATTCTATGCCGAACACGAACGGTTACAAGTTATCCGATGCTTTCGAGGAATACGAAGTTGACGGGCGTAAAGTTCCGTATGCATCGGGTGCGAGTTCATCGAGGGGGTATTCATCTGCCGCAACATGGCTGCGTTCGAACCCTCACCGTTTGCATCTCGGCCGAATCGGTCTGCGTATGTCAAATTCCGATGGTTCTCAGGTGAAAATTAAGGATCTTGAAAATATAAAACAGACACTCTATTTGTGGAGCGGTTTTTTAAGCAGCCGGTTTGAAGTAGAAAACGAGCAGGTTGAGGTGCAGACTTTTTGTCATCCTCATCGTGACATTCTGGCGGTGCGAATCGAGTCTCGGTTATGGCGGCGTAATCGCCTACGCGTTTGTCTTGCGTTTCCTTACGGAAGTGATGTATGGAGAAATGCAGCTAACTGGAATCATCCGGACAGACATACAACGATACAGGACATTAACGGCAATGAGGCTGTGTTCACCCGGATACTCGACGATGAACGTTATTATGTCCGGATTGACTGTTCACAGGGCGGCCAAATTAAAGCCAAATCACAGCATGAATATGAAATCTTCCGGAGTGACGGGGATGTTTTGGAAATCGTATTTGCATTTTCTCCGATGCAGATATCCGAGGCATTGCCTGATTTTCAAACCGTCCGTGACACAGCGTCAGATTACTGGCAAAAATTCTGGTCGAACGGCGGGGCGATTGATTTTTCGCAGTGTACCGACCCGCGCGCAGCCGAACTCGAAAGGAGAGTCGTGCTCTCGCAATATCTGACGGCTATCCAGTGTTCCGGCTCTCGTCCTCCTCAGGAGACCGGTCTTGTTTGTAATAGCTGGTTCGGGAAATTTCATTTGGAAATGCACTGGTGGCATGCCGTACATTTCGCACTCTGGGACCGTCTGCCGCTTTTGGAACGCAGCCTGACATGGTATAAGGCCATACTTCCAATGGCAAAGGCCACTGCAGAATTGCAGGGCTATGACGGGGTTCGATGGCCCAAGATGGTCTCGCCCGACGGCAGGGACAGCCCGAGTTCCGTCGGTGTGTTTTTGATCTGGCAGCAGCCGCATCCTATTTATTATGCCCAGTTGTGCTACCGTGCGAATCCGGATAAAAAGACCCTGGAAAAATATAAAGAGATTGTTTTCGAGACCGCCGAATTTATGGCTTCATATCCCGTTTGGGATGAATCCGGCGGGCGTTATGTTCTTGGACCAGCATTAATACCGGCCCAGGAAAGTTACGGACGATTTCGAAGAACCACGATAAACCCGACCTTCGAGTTGGCCTATTGGTATTGGGCGCTCGATACGGCACAAAAATGGCGGCAGCGGCTTGGTATGGAACGCGATCCTAAATGGGATAGAGTTATAAAGAATTTGTCCCGTCCTATGATTCGCGAAGGCGTATATACAGGGATTGAGACACCCCCATATACGATTACCGAAGATCATCCTTCGATGCTTTGTGCACTGGGTTTTTTGCCGCAGACACCACTTATCGAGTCGCAGGTTATGAAGCGAACTCTTGATTTCGTAATGGAGAAATGGGACTGGCCGAGCACATGGGGCTGGGATTATCCGGTTATGGCAATGACGGCGGCCCGTCTGGGTGAGCCGGAAAAAGCAATTGATGCCTTATTTGCCGAAGCGCAGAAGAACCGTTACTTAGCCAACGGCCATAATTATCAATCGTCCCGGCTGCCGTTATATCTTCCCGGTAATGGCGGATTGCTTACGGCGGTCGCTATGATGGCGGCCGGATGGGATGGATGTCCCGAGCGTCCCGCACCGGGTTTCCCCGATAACGGTAAATGGAAAGTACGCTTCGAAGGTCTCAAGCCGATGCCATAAAAAGACAAAGGCCATTTAAAAGAACTTATGGGAATAATGTTTTACAAATGGAGAAAAAAATGAAAAAGGTGAAAGCAGTATTTATATTGTTCGGATGTATATTGATTTGCCATATGATGGTTTCCTGTGCCGGTTTGAAGAGCAAGAGCACAAATGACATACACCCTGTATGGCAGCCGGACAACGAAGACGGGACATATAAAAATCCCGTTATTTATGCGGATTATTCCGATCCCGATGTTATTAAAGTCGGGGATGATTTTTATATGACCGCTTCCAGCTTTAATTGTGTTCCCGGTCTTCCGATTCTTCATTCCAAGGACCTTGTCAACTGGAAGCTGATAGGCCATGCGATTCGATAT
>Ga0272441_10002665_pt1 | contig 35692 bp, 38 predicted proteins | sample SSMProp6N_FD_193582 | JGI IMG/M metagenome (GOLD analysis project Ga0272441, IMG submission 193582) | Marine sediment archaeal communities from Little Sippewissett salt marsh, Falmouth, MA, United States - SSM-Prop-6N | ecosystem: Environmental > Aquatic > Marine > Wetlands > Sediment ...
CTTCTGTGCAGTCTCCAACTGATTCCACGTCTCCGTCAGCCCCTGTGACTGTTACCCAAGAAAGATTGCCTTCTCCGTCTGTTTTTAAGTATTGGTTGGATGTTCCATCAGCGTTAGGGAATGTATATGCAGAGTTAATGTTTAATGTGTCTGCAGATAGTATTCCTCCTACATCTAAAAGATAACTTGGGGTTGTAGTTCCAATGCCTACATTGCCTTGAGAAGTAACAGTAAGTATATCCCCGTCTTCAATACTGGTTAAATTAAAGTAATCTGTCGCTGAACTTGAAGCCACTTCCAACACTGCATCTGGGCTTGAATCATAAATCCCTAATCTGTTGTTTGAATCATCCCAGTATAGCTGGGAAGCTCCTCCAAAAGAAGATCCTCCATTATTGTATTGTATTTGCCCGTCTGATCCTGCTGCTGCAGCAGACCCGGAAGAAGCCCAGGACAAATTGCCAGAGCCATCTGTTTGCAATACATAATTAGCTGTTCCATCAGCGTTAGGGAATGTATATGCAGAGTTAATGTTTAATGTGTCTGCAGATAGTATTCCTCCTACATCTAAAAGATAACTTGGGGTTGTAGTTCCAATGCCTACATTGCCTTGGGAAGTAACAGTAAGTATATCCCCGTCTTCAATACTGGTTAAATTAAAGTAATCTGTCGCTGAACTTGAAGCCACTTCCAACACTGCATCTGGAGAAGAATCTAAAATTCCCAGCCTGGTGCTGGTATCGTCATAATAAACATTGGCTCCTCCAAAAGACCCGCTGTTGTTATACTGCATCTGGCTGTCTTCTCCTCCAGGAGAACCGCCGGCTGCGAGCTGCGCCAATGTTTTGGTTCCTGTTACCGTATCTGTGAAAGTTAAATTAGAAGATCCATCTGTGTCCAAATATGCAGAAGAAGTATCTATGTTTACTTTTGAAAGAGTTCCTGGCCCTGAAACTATTAAAGAACCTGCAGTATATATATTTCCAGAAGAAGAAACCGTAAACTTGCCTCGGTTTACGTCTAACTCGTTATAATTACCGGAAAAATCAGCTGTTTGAACCACGCTTGTTGAATAATCATAATAAACAGATCCTGTTCCCCCTATTGGACCTGATGGACCCACGGGGCCAGATGACCCCTGAACGCCTTGTTCTCCTTGCGGTCCTGCAGGTCCAGGAAGACCTTGGGGCCCAGCAGGGCCGGGCGGACCAATAGCCATTTCCAAACCCTGTTCTTCTATCATTTTAATTTTGGCTTCTATCTCCTCAAGTTTATTTCCATAATCCTTGCTTTCTGCGACAAAAACCTTTTGGGGCGTTAAAATATTTAAAACAAATCTTGAAAAACTATTTATATTTTTCAAAAAAGCTAATTTTTTAATCCTGAAGAAATCTATAACATAATCCCTTGTGTCAAAAATCAAATTGCCCAGTGCTATATACTTGTCATTAAGATATTTGTCAACTGCTGTATACTTTTCCTTGATTGTTTCCAAGGAACCCCCCAAAAAAGAATCTTTAAAAACCCAGCTTAAATATTCTCCTGCAAGATTTCCCGTTTCCCTGCAAAGCTCATTTTCTGAAATTCTTTTTTGGGCGATTAAAATTAAAGATCCGGTATCTTCTTTAACTTGGCAAAAGCTCTTTTCAGAAAAGTCATAAATTTCCTCAAAAGCCGCCTCTGCTCCTTGGCTGATTTTTAAACCCAGGTCTAAAACCATAGACCCGCTCTGGCCAAACATTCCTGCAAAAACAATAAAAGCAGCGGCCAAAAGAAAAAGCCTTGCAAAACGAAAACAAGAAGAATGAAACGCCTTATAATAAAAAGGCGTTATCTTTTTTACTTTCAACTCCCCGGAGGGAAGATCGTCTGGAGGCGGAGCCTGTTTTGAAAAAAATCTTCTAAACTTTTCCAAGCTTTCTAAAATAACTATTTTTTCGTGGGGTTCTGGTTTTTGAATAACTTCTTTAGGAACTGCGTCTTTTTCTAATTTTTCAGGAACAGCTAAAACTTTATCAAGCCTTTTTACCTTGTCCCCGTTTAGATTATTCTTATAATCTTCAGTGGTTTCAATATATTTTTCAAGCCACTCTTTTTTAGTTGCCCAGTTTCTGCCAATCTTAACAGCCCTTAGTTTGCCCTGCCTGGCCCTCAAGCTTAAATACTCCTGTGAGTATTCGCAGTATTTTGTTGCCTCTTGCAAAGATATTAAATTTTCATTAATCTTGTCTGGCATAAAAAATACTTGACAATCTTTTTTAGGGGATTAGAATAAAAAAAGAAGACCTTTTGTCTTTCTAAACGCTCGGAGTTTAAAAAGTCAAAGAAAACTTCCTTAAGATATTTTTGCGCTTTCCCTTATGGGAGTATTTTGGGGTTCGGTTTTCAAAGGGTCTTCTTTTTTTACTTGGATTTGAGTATATATAATATATTATTATTATAATATATAATACATAGCTTTATATATATTATCTCTTATACAAAAAACAGTGTCAACATTAAAATTGTGGATAAGTATCGGATAAACAATATCCTTTTTTATATTCAAAATAGATAATTTTTTTAATTTAACCGATATGTCCTTATTTGTTTATTTTTATACTCTGAATAATGCCTAATCCTATAAATATTGCCAGCAGATTAGATCCTCCATAACTCACAAGGGGCAAAGGAAGCCCAATAACAGGCAAAATGCCTAAATTCATTCCCATATGGACAAAAGCTTGAAAAAATAAGAAAATTCCAAAACCAGCAACAAACAGTCTGGGAAAATTAGATCTGGCCAACAACGCCACCCTCATTATCCGGTAAAGCAAAAATAAATAAAGAAAGATCAAAACAAAAATTCCACAGAGCCCGAATTCTTCTGCCAAAACAGAAAAAATAAAATCAGTATGGGCTTCTGACAAAAAACCGTGCTGGGTTTGAGACCCCCTGCCAAAGCCTTGGCCAAAGACACCTCCAGACCCAATAGCAATAACTGACTGGGTCTGGCTCCAATTTATTCCTAAAACCTCTTTTTCAGGAGTTAAAAAACTGATTATCCTGTTTTTCTGGTAATCTTTTAAGAAAAAAAGCCAGCTTAAAGAAAAAAGCAAAAAACCGCATAACATCAAAACCAAAAAGTGTTTTGTTTTAATTCCGGAAACAATCAAAACTCCGCCCCATATTGCAATCAATATCAAAGCAGACCCCATGTCAGGTTGAAAAGCAATTAAGAAAAAAGGGGCTAAAACATAAATCCCAGACAAAATAATATGCCTCATTTTATACATTTCAATGTGCCTTTTAGAAAAGAATTTCGCTAATATTATTATCAAAACAATCGTGGTTGGGCCTATGGGGTCAAAAGAAAAAGGGCCCAGCTTATACCATCCTTTTATACCCCTTATTTCAGGTGCAAAAAAGAAAAGCCCCAACAAAAGCAAATTGCAGATTATGTATAAAATTAAGACAAAATAAGGGTTGTCGCGAAATCCGCGCCAGTCAAAAAATCCAAAGAAAACCATTAAAAAAAACCCCATTCCGAAAAAAACAATTTGTTTTTTCAGATTTGAAAAATCCCCTTTTCCCAAAGAAACGCTGGCTATACATAAAATCCCGATTCCTCCGATTAAAAAAACAGAAGCTATCAACATCCAATCTAATTTTTTAAGATATTTTAGCATAAATTATTCTAAGAAAAATGATTGATTGTTTTTTAGCTCCTGAACATAATCTTCTGCTTTTTCAAAATTAATGCCAAGCTGTTTTGCCATTGCTTTAGAAATTGTAATTCTGGAATTTCTGTTACCGAATAAATCCAAAAAGCTGGAAAAGGGATATTCTGCCAAATTATCGCTAACCTCCAAGGGGCTTTTTATGTTAACATAACACGCTAGCACATTCAGCTGCTTATTTCCGCAAACAGCAGCTATTTTAAAAGGCTTGTTAAACAAAACTCCAAAGCGCCTATTTTTCATATTAAAGTATTTGGCAAAACCAAGATTGACTTTGCTTATAAATTTGGATATTCCCCCTTCTTTGTTAGCGCTAAGAATAAAATGGGCATGGTCTTTTAACAAGGCAAAACTTATAATATTTACCAAGGGGCTGTGTTCTGGTTTTACTAAGCTAAAATCAATGTCTTTGCCCGCTAACAAGTCTTTACTAGCCTGAACAATGTCTTTTCTTCTTAAATTAAACCCGGGCTTTCCAATATTAGCTGCGTGCATCTGGAAAATAAAGCGAAAACAATCCTCTTTTTCAGAAAAAACAGGAACATTTCCCACTGTTTTAGTAATAACATGGCAAGGAATAAGCTTTTCCTTATTTATTTCTTTTCTAGTCAACATTGCTTTAATTATATCATAAAAAAACAATCCGATATAGCAAAAAAGCTATCGGACTGTGCAAAACCTCGTTTTAAACAGATTATAAAGGCCTATTTTCTATATACTTTAAAAAGTCTGTTTCTTTTAATATTTTAATTCCTAATTTTTTGGCTTTATCATGTTTTGAACCAGGATCCTGGCCCGCTATCACATAGTCAGTGTTTTTTGAAACACTGGCTGAAACATTTCCTCCCAAAGCCCTTATTTTATCTTTAGCCTCGTCTCTTGTCATACCCTTAAGAGTTCCTGTTAAAACAAAATTCTTGTTAAATAATTTTTTATTCTTAATTCTTATTTTTTGATCCCTAATCCTGATAACTTTTCTTAATTTTTCCAAAAATCTTTGGTTTTTTTTATTTTTAAACCAAGCGTAAATTGATTCAGCTGCAACAGGCCCAATGTCTTGAATTCTTTCCAGCTCTTGCTTGGAAGCTTTTATTAAACTCTCCAGCCCGCCAAAATGCGAAGCCAAATCATAAGCTGTTTCTTCTCCCACATTTCTTATGCCTAAAGAAAAAATCAACCTTGAAAAACCAATTTCTTTCCTGCTCTGAATTGCCTCAATAAGATTGGCGGCAGATTTTTCGGCAAATCTTTCCAAGAGAATTAAATCCCCTTCTTTTAAATCAAAGAGGTCTGCTGGGTTAGACACCAAACCCTGATTAATAAGCCGATCAACAATCTTAGGCCCCAAGCCCTCAATGTCAAAAGCTGATCTGGAAACAAAATGATGAAACTGCTTTTTCTTAACAGCAAAACAATAAGGATTGCTGCAGCGGAAAACAGCTTCTTTTTTAACAATTTTTGAAGAACAAACCGGGCATTTATCAGGCATTTTAAAATGTTTTTCTTTGCCTGTTCTCAGGTCTTTTAAAACCTTAATCATATCAGGAACAACATCTCCGGCCCTGCCCACAATCACTGTATCCCCCACCTTCAGGCCCAGTCTTTTTATCTCGTCTTCGTTGTGCAGGGTTGCCCTGGACACCATTACTCCTCCAACTTTTACTGGCTTTAAAATTGCTACTGGAGTCAAAGCCCCTGTTCTTCCTATCTGGACTTTAATGTCTTTTACAACAGTTGTTGCCTGCTTGCCCGGGAACTTAAAAGCAATCGCTCCTCTGGGAGCTTTGCCAACCGCGCCCAATTTATCAAACAATTTGTTTGAGTTCACCAACACAACAATACCGTCTATTTCATAGGGAATTTTTTCTCTTTTCTCTTGAATATCTTGGTAAAAATCAAAAACCTCTTTTAAATCCCTGCAATGCTTATTGTGCTTATTAACCTTAAAGCCAATATTCTTTAAAATCTCGTGTCTTTTTTCATGGGTAGAAACATCAACCATTAAATCGTAAGCAAAAAAGTCTAATTTGCGGGAAGCAGTCATCTTAGGATCTAATTGGCGGACCGATCCGGCTGCTAAATTGCGGGGGTTTGCATAAGAAGACAAATTCTTTTTCTTCCTTCTTTGATTAACTTTTTCAAACTCTTTTTTGGAAATAAAGACCTCTCCCCTGACTACTACCCCGCCCGAATTCTCTTTTAATCTTAACGGTATAGCCTCTATTGTTTTTAAGTTCTGGGTAATGTCTTCTCCTGTTCTGCCGTCTCCCCTGGTAGAGCCCGTAACTAAAATGCCTTTTTCAAAAACAAGTTCAACAGCCAAGCCGTCTATTTTAAGCTCTGCGTAAAAATCTATTTCTTTTTTATCAGCAAGCTTTAAAATCCTTTCCTGCCAATCCCGCATATCCTGCATAGAAAAAGCGTCGTCAAAAGAAAGCATTGGCGAAAAATGAGAAACTTTTTTAAATTCTTTCAACGGTTCCCCACCCACTCTTTGAGTGGGAGAATCAGGCACAACAAGCTCTGGAAATTTCTGTTCCAAATCAAAAAGCTCTTTTTTCAAAGAATCAAGAGCTGAATCAGAAATCTCCTGGCGGTCTAAAACATGATACAAATAGCGGTGGCGGCTTATAACCTGCCTTAATTTTACTGCCCGTTCTTTGGCTTGTTTTTTATCCATATAGAATTTTAACTACAAGGCAACTCTAATAGCTCTTTGGGTTTTTTCAGTTTCTGAAGCCGGGCCGAAATAACCTCTTGACTCAACGCAAAAATAAACAGACTGGCAAGCAATACTCTTGCTGAGATGGCTAGGACAAAGCACCCCCTGCTCATAAACGCAATTCGGGCCTGCTCCGCAGCAAACAACCCTAACATCATAAATTGCCCCGTTACCCAAGGCGCCGCCATAACTGGCTTGCGGGTCAACTCTTTTATGGATTACATCAACCAAAACCTCCTCTATGCCAGTGTCTGCCGCGTACAAAGCAACAACAGAATCTTCCAGCCCTGCCATGGTTCTAAGTTGTTTTCTTAAAATAGCAGAAGTAACAAAAACCATGCTTAAAAGCATTGTAATCGCGGCAATGGCTACATACAAAGAAACTCCTTTTTCTTTATCTTTAATATATTTCATATTGTTTTTATTATAATATTTATACAAAATTAAGTAAAAAAATTGTTACTGAAAAATAAATTAATAGGCTTAATATGTCGCGCAGTATTGTAGCAAAAGGGCCCGTGCCAACAGCCGGGTCTTTTTTAATCTTTTGCAAAAAGAAAGGTATTGTCACCCCGATTAAAACTGCTGCAATAACGGTTAAAAACAAAGACAAAGACAAAATAATACCCAATAGAAAAGAAGAGCCGAACCAAAAAACAGAAACCAGAGAAAGCAAAACTCCCAAAAACAAAGCCATTAAAAACCCTGCGCTGATTTCTCTTAAAATATATTTGGTAAAATTCAGTTTGTTGTCTAAAGCCAAATTGCGGATAAACAAAGTTTCTGTTTGAGCCCCCACAGCCGAGGCCAAGTAAAGGATAAGGGGAATGAAAGAAGCCAGTATAAAATTTTCTTTTAAAGGAGCTTCAAAAAAATTCATAATTTGGGCAGCAAAAATCCCTCCCAAAAGACCCAAAACCAGCCAGGGAATTCTTACCTTGGCCAAATATAAAGAAGACCCTTTTAATATTTTTTGAAAAGAACTTCTAATTCCTGCCATTCCTAAAAAATCTTCAACATCTTCCGAATGAAGAATGTTCAAAATAACATCAGAAGGAACCACTCCTAAAAATTTCCCGTTTTTGTCTATTACTGGCACTGCTTTTAAATTATTTTTTAAAGCCAGCATTGCTATTCTCTCTTGCTCAGTATACGGCCTTACGGTTATTAAATTTCTTTCCATCAAAAGGCCCACCTTAACAGATCCGTCCTTTCTAAAAACTTCTTTAATTGAAAAAGCTCCTGTAAGCTTATTGCTTTTATCTGTCACATAAATATAGTTAATCGTATCTATTTCTTTGATTTTATCAAAAAGCATTTTTTTAACATCTGAAATTTTCCAGCTTTCAGAGCAAATAGGAACAAATTTTATCATTTTGCTTATGGCTGATTTTGCAGGGTAGTTGGCATTGTTCTTTTTTTTCATAATACTATAACTAAAATAATGTTGATTGTTTGCAAATATCTTTTTGTTCTCCTTGAGAGAAAATATGAACCTTGCCGAAAACTCCGTCAAAGCCAGGGTCTAAATTAACCCGGCCCTGCCTAACCCTGACTATGCCTTCTGCAATTTCAGGCAAGGTGACTGTTTTAAGACTATCTTCTTTTGCTTCAAGCAAAACCTGAAACTCTGAACCAATCCCTCTTATTAAATTATTGTATTCTGCCTCCACTGCCTTAGTGCCAACGCCCTGATCCAGGACAGAAGCTATTATTTCCTCAAGCGGAATTAAGCTCTTAAAGGGGATCCTGTTTTTTGGTTCGGCTCTTTGAACCAAAGAAGTCTTGCCTGCTAATTCTTCCACTCTGTTAAGAACGCCCAAAGTCAAGGGCTTTCCGCAAACAGGGCAAATGTTGTTGTTTTTCTTTGATTCTTCAGGAGAAAAAGACACTCCGCAAACCCTGTGGCCGTCAAAGTGATACTTGCCTTCTTGAGGGAAAAATTCTATTGTATAAAGAAACTCTGAAGGGTTTTTTTCCTTAATCGCCCGAACAAGGGCAGGATAAGACAGCTTTGTTTCAAAAACATTGGCTTCCCTGCCTATTTTTTTGGAAGAATGGGCGTCTGAATTGCTGATTAAAGTTATATTGTCAAGATCTTGCACTTTCCAGTTCATAGGAGGGTCAGAGCTAAGCCCGGTCTCCACAGCATAAATGTATTTGGAATAATCTTCAAAACATTCCTGAATTGAATCAAACCCAGAACGAGAGCCAAACAATGAAAACCAAGGAGTCCAAATATGAGCAGGAACAATAAAACATTCTGGGCATGATTGCAGGGTTATCTTAACCAGCTCTTTTGCGTCCAACCCTAAAATCGGCCTGCCGTCTGACTTAAGGTTGCCGATCCAGCCCAGCTGAGTGTTAATTTTTTCGACTGCTTCAAGGCTGGGCGCAAAAACAACTATATGTATTTTTCTGACCCTGTTTTTTTTGGAATAAATGCAGCTTATTTCTGATGTTAAGATAAAACGGGTGCCTTGGTCATTTTTCTTAACCTTAAAAAGGCCTGATTCTGCAGGCTCTAATTTTTCTTTCAAATTGTTAAACCAATCCGGATGAGTAAAGTCGCCCGTGCCCAAAACTTTAATTCCTTTAATTCTGGCCTGCTCGTCCAAAGACTCCAAATCCATATTTTTGCTTGTGGCCCGGGAATACTTTGAATGAATATGAAAATCAGCAATAAACATATTATTTTAATTCTAACATTTTTTACCAATTTTTTCCACAAAAAAAACTCTAACAGGGTTGACATTGCTGCATAAAACCTTATAATAGAGGTATACTAGTGAAAAAAAGAAGATAAAGGTCGTCTAAAAGCTTAAAATTAGATTTATTATGATTCAAGACAAATTGTATCCTACATTTACTGCCCAGGACGAAGGGGATAACGACGCAATGCCTTCAGAAGAAACAGAGGGCGGAGAAGAAACTCCCGCAATGCCTTCAGAAGGAACAGAGGGCGGAGAAGAAACTCCCGCAATGCCTTCAGAAGGAACAGAGGGCGGAGAAGAAACTCCCCAAGCGCCTATTTCCCAAACGGAAGATGGGGAAGAAAAAGAAGATGAAGATGAAAGTGAAGAAAAAGAAATGTAATTTCGCTTTTATTAAAAACAAAAACCCCATAAAATGGGGTTTTTGTTTTGTCTTGGCAACCCTATTTATCCCAAAGAGAAGACTTTTTAATAATGATCTTGTAAAGATTTTCCAAAAAGTCTCCTCCAGCATAACCAATAACAAAAGCTAATGCAGGAGTAAAAGAACCTCCTAAAAACTGAATCCCTGTTTCTCTTACCCCTACTGCAATCAGCAATCCGATTATGCCGGATATAAACATCATTCCAATAAAATACTTCAAGTCAAAGCCGACTTTTTTATAACTGAACTGGTGTTTTATATACCCGACCAAACCTCTTAAAAAACCTCCTCCAAACCCGGCTATTAAAATAGATAAATACATATTATATCTTTGAAAGCCATTTGCGTAAAACCAGAAATAACGCAAAGTATTTATTAATATATTATGCTGAATTTTTTGTATTCTCCTGCATATTCTTGTTCTAAAATCTGCACACTTGTTACTTTTGCCAAGGCCGGACCCTTTTTTGCCCACTGCGCCAACTTATCAACCTTAAGCCGCTCCCCTTCTGCAACTATTTCCACTTGGCCGTTTTCAAGATTTTTAACAAAACCGCGAACCCCTAAAATGCTTGCCCTAATCTTTGTTTCCGCCCTAAAACAAACGCCCTGCACCCTGCCAGAAACAAGCAAATGAATTCTTTTATTCATATCAATCTTTCCTGCCTGAAAACTTTAGCCGCTTCTTCGGCTTTTTTTCTGCCCAAAGAAGTTAGAGAAAAGCCGTCTTTAATGTTCCCCTTAATCAGCTTCTTTTTTTCCAAACGCCTTAAAGACTTATCCACTTTCCTGGAATCCGGCCATTTCTTAATTTTAGACAAGCAGAAAGCCTTAGGGAAATCCCCAAAACACTGCTTTACTATTTGTTCAAAGCTGGATTCTTTGCCTCTTGAAAAAAGACAAAAAAGAACCAAATCATTAATCAAGGCCTCTTTATATAATTCTGGCAAAACTTTATTGGCCATATAAAAAAGGGATTACTTGATTAATCAAATACCAAATCATTACAGCAACAAATATTGCAATAGTAATAATATCTATAATTCCCATACTTTATTTAATATTATCAAAAAAGCTTAACTATTTCAAAAACAATTCCCAAAACAAAGACTAAGGCCAAAAGATAAATTGCAGAGTTCATCTTTTTCTTAAGCTTGTCTTTTAAAAACTCCTTATACAAAAAAATAATAATAATTCCTTCCAGGCCCAAGGCAACGGCTCCGGTAAAGCCAATAATGTCAATAAAACGCCTTAAGCCAAGGGCAAACAAGCAAAGAGGAAAAAAGCAAGTTGCTGCCCAGGCCATGTTTTTGGGAACATTGAAATCATACCAAAGAACCTTTTTTAAAGTTAGCCCCAAAGCCAAAAAAGAAGTAAAACAAGCAACCACCCCGAAGATAAAACCGAGATTGGTTGCCGAACTGCCTAAAACAGCTTGCATCCCGGATATTGCGTCTTCGGTGGTTGAAAAACCGCAAGCCCCGAAAACAGCCACAATGAATAAAAGATAAAAAAGAGAACAAAAAATAAGGCCGAAGAACAAAGTCTTTCTTAGCTTACTTTTAACCTGTTTTTTATTGCAAGAAAGGCTAAAATACTCTTTAATTTCTGGAATAATGCTTGATCCCCAAAGAGCATAAAGCATTACTCCGTAAGGCAGGGTCAAATTATCAAAATGAATTGTTTTAAAATTGCCAACCTTCATAAAAGGCAAAGACAAGACAAGAAACAAAACAAGAATGGAGATAAAAACAAAAGACAAAAACAACTCCACTTCGGCTATTGATTTAATTCCCTTAAAAACCAAATAAGCTGCGGGCAAAAAGAAAATAACAGAATAAAGAGCCGGGGCTCCGCCAAAAAAAGGAGAAAAAATTGCGAACAAGAATTGCCCGCCAATAATCAAATAAGCAATTAAGCTGCCAACGCAGCCCAAAGAAATAACCAAAAAAACCAATTTGCCCCAAATCGGGCTTAAGTACTCTGCAACATAGCCTGGCAAACGATGAATCTTATCTGTTCCCAAAACAACTTCTGAATAAAAACGCTGGATTAAAATTACAAAAAGGGCTGCCAGACCCAAATAAACAAAAGCAATTGGAAAACCTGATTTTGCAGCAACAAAAGGCAGGCCGAATATTCCAACCCCTATAACTGTTCCCAAAAAAACAGCTATTGCCTTTAGGAAAACAAAAAAGTCTTTCATTTTTCCTTCTCAAGAAACAATCTTTCTAATTCGCCAAAACCAATTAAAATAATTGTGGCCAAAACAAAAGTTGCCAGGGCCAAAAGATAAAATTCAGCCCCTACTGCCACGCCGATTGCCGCAACCACCCAAAGCCCGGCTGCGGTTGTAATTCCCTCAACTCTGGCCTGCTTGTAAATAATGACTCCGGCCCCGATAAATCCAATGCCGGTGGCCACAGCCAAAATCAATCTTGAAGGATCAAAATGAACAGAATCCAAACCGGAAAAAATATCAAAAAATCTAAGGCCAACCATAACAAGCAGGCAAGAACCCAAAGAAACTAAGCTGTATGTCTGAAGCCCGGCTCCTTTTCTTTTAAGCTCTCTTTCCAAACCAATAACAGCTCCGAACAAAACAGACAATATTAATTGAAGTGCTGTTTGCCAATCCATAATTACGCTTTATACACCTTATACCCCTCCCTTACTTTTTTGCTCACTTTCATTCCAATTTCTGACCCCTTTTTGGCTTTTTTAATCTTTTTATGCTCTGATTCCATTGATTTAACCGCCTGCTTAAAATCCGTGTTTTCGCCCCCGACTATCCTGATCTTCTCGCCCTCTGCCAAAGAAGAAGCCAGTTTAATAACTGCCACCTTAATATTGGAAAAATAATGGACTACTTCGCCTATTGGTTTATTCTCCGCCATAATTTAATAAATATATTAATGTATTTTTGCTTATGCGACCCTTTGTTGTATTATAATACAACAAAACAAAAGAAGACAGCCCGTCTATAAAAGAAAGGCCGTCTTCCCTTGTTTTTTTGAGGGGGGAACAGATTCAACAAAATTGCTTCATTGCTTAAGCACAGGTTTGGGTTAGCTGATGACGCCTAACAAAGCTCCTCTGCGTAAATCTTAATTCCCTTTGGAGATTTTACCCCTCACCCCCCTCACTTATAATAATAAATATTCATAAAATAGTGTCAACCCCATGTGCCCCCAGGAGGAGTCGAACCCCCATCTAGGCGTTAGGAGTGCCTTGTTCTGTCCGTTGAACTACAGGGGCAAATTCAATTATAGGTTATCATTTTTTTGTCTTCTTGGCAACAAACTGCTATAATAAAACATAATAAATAAATAAAAACATATGAAACAAAAATCACCCATTGTTGATATTGCCAAAAAGGTCTGCCCGGCTGTTATTACCATTGTAATATCAAAAGACCTTCCCAAAATTGAAGGGTTTTATTTAATGCCCTACGGAGGCAAAGGAGTAATTCTGCCGAAATTCAAAAAAGGAAAGAAAGAATCCACTAAAATCGGAGGGGGTTCTGGCTTTATAATCTCCCCGGACGGCTATGTTCTTACCTCAGGCCATGTTGTTTCTGATCCAGAAGCTGATTACACAATTATTATTGACCCGGAAAACAAGCACCAGGCGAAAGTAATGGCCCGCGACCCGATAAACGACATCGCTGTTTTAAAGATAAAAGGCAAAAAACTGCCCTATGTTGATCTGGGAGATTCCAACCAAATAGAACTTGGAGAAGATGTTGTTGCTGTTGGAAACCCTTTGGGAGAATTCCATGACACCTTAAGCTCTGGCATTGTTTCTGGAATGTCAAGGTTTATCCAGGCAAGAAACCATGTTACCCAGCAATCTCAAAGATTAAGAGGCCTAATCCAAACAGACGCTGCGATTAATCCTGGCAATTCCGGAGGCCCTTTAATCAATATGGCAGGACAAGTTATAGGAATCAATACCGCAGCAGTAATCGGAGCTCAAAATATTGGATTTGCCATTCCAATTAACTACGCCAAAAAGGATTTGGACGAAGTTAAAAAATACGGAAAGATAAGAATGCCTTTTTTAGGAGTAAAATACGTCATATTAAACAAAGACGTGGCAGAAAAAAACAAACTGCCCGTTGATTATGGAGCTTTAATTGTCAGAGAAAACTTAGGAGAATCAGCAGTAATTCCCAATTCCGCTGCTGCCAAAGCAGGCTTGAAAGAATTTGACATAATCTTGCAAGCCAACGGAGAGAAAATAACGACTGAAAACCCCCTATCATCCATTCTCCAAAAGTGCCAGATAGGCCAAACCATAGAGCTGAAAGCAATAAGAGACAAAAAGAAAATAACTCTCAAAACCACTTTAGAAGAAAAAAAATAACTTGGGCGGCCGACCGGATTTGAACCGGCGATCTTCTCGGCCACAACGAGACGCTTTACCGCTAAGCTACGGCCGCCATGCTTATATGTGCCCCCGGGAGGAGTCGAACCCCCATCTAGAACTTAGAAGGTTCCTATTCTATCCGTTAAACTACGGGGGCAATATATAGATATTATTATAGACTAAATTTTCTTTTTAGTCAATCAAATCCTCCTCTTCTTCAACTTCCTCAACCGCTGCATTAAAAGGATCTGGATATTCTTTTAAATTCGCTTGTTTAAATCTTAAATCATCTTCTTCCCAGCATTCCAAAGCTTTATTGTAAGCAACCCTGTCTAAGAAAAAATACTGGTTTAGCTCTTCAAATTCTGTTATATCGCTTAGAATTTTAATATTATAGAAAAAATGGGCGCCATAAGCCAAAACAAACAACAATAAAACCAAGCAGGCAAGAAATGCATGGCGGATCATTAACAAAACAGCCTTAAAAGCAATTCGTTTTATTTTTTCCTTTTTTATTTTTGCTAATTTTTCAAAAAACATATTATTTTGCAAAAGCTTTAAAATCCAATCTGGCTGAAATATTTTCTCCAGTAAAATCCTCAAGCTTTCCCTGCCTTGCGTAAAACTTTTCAACCTTGATAAAATAACTGCCTGATTCTAATCTCCCCAAAAACCTCATTATTTCAGGAAAAGAACCTTTCGATTCAACAGAAATACCCACATAATCCCAAACTTGTTTTTCTTTTTTGGGCAGGCTGATTGGGAAAATATCAACACTCAAGCCTGTTTCTTGAGCCAATATTTCCAAAAAGCCAATCAGGTCTATAGGAGCTGAAAAATCAACAAGGCGTTTTTCTATTTTTTCAGGAGTAATCTTCAAATCTTCATAACCCTGCCTAAATTCTTCAGCCCTGGCAACATCATTTTTAAAAGAAACTATATCTTTCCTAATATTTAGAATTTCTCCAGAAGTTCTTTTTATGCTTGAAATAAAAGGAACAATCAAAAAAATAACCAACAACAAAACAATGATAGCGGAAACAGATGAATATATAATTATTTTTTTTACTGATGACATATTATTCTATTTTTAAATCAAAGCTTGCAGAAAAATCAATATTATATTTCTCAAACCAGTTTGAAGAAGGAAAAAAGACATTCTCAAAAATATCTTCTGATTCTAAATTGCTTTTTAATTCAAGCAAAAGGTCTCTGTTCGGAGAAAATCCGCTCAAAGAAACTTCAATCAAGTCGCTGCCCTTTCTTTTCTTAACAACCACTTGGCCGTTTTCTTCAACTTTTTCTTCTGTGATCTTGCCAGGAACATAAATCAAAGAAAGCTCTTTCAAATAAATGTCTTTTGGCAAAATACCTGATATTTTCTGGATTAAGTCAGAAAAGTAAAATCTCCCCGAATAAAAAGAATTTAATTTTTCAACCTCCTGGTTTATAATTTCCACCCTTTGCCTGAAATCATCCACGCCTGCAATTTCTTCTTCTTCTTTAACTTGAGAATAAAGCGATTCCTGGGCTTGAAGTTTGGAATCAACATAAATTTTAATCAAGGATAAGATTAAAATCAGGCAAAAAACAAAGAAAAAAACCAAAAACCAAAGAATAATAATCATTCTTTTAATCTTTTCCATAAAAAGCTTCTTTTTCTCAATTGGGGGCAAAAGATTAATCATTTTTTTATTCCTCTTAAAGCCAGGCCCAAAGCAGTGGCATAGCCAACAGACTCCTTAAAAACAAGCTCTGGGATTTCTTTTGGGTCGGGAGGCAGTATGTTTATCCAAGGGTTTGCAATTTCTGCAGTTATTTTTAATTCAGAGAAAAGAAGATCTGGCAGCCCGGCAAGATTTGACCCTCTTCCGCACAAAAGAATCTTCTTTATCTTTTTTCCCTTGTTGTGTTCATCGTAATAATCAATGTATTTTTTAATATTTTTCAAAAGGGTTTTTAAGACCGGGCCCATTGCAGCAGCTGTTTTCTTGCCTTCTTTTTTATTTCTGCTTGTTAAACCGTATCTTATCTTCAGTTTTTCAGCTTCTTTTAAATCTAAATTCAATGAGCTGGCTATTGCAGCTGTAAGCTCTCCCGAACAAGCCGGAATAGAGGAAGTAAAAACAATTGAAGAATTATAATAGATAATAAAACTGGTTGTGCTTTTTCCAAAATCTATTATTAAAACAGAGAAATCAGAAAACTCGTTTTTAATCAAAGACCTGGCAACTGCCAAAGACTCTATTTCCAAAGCCCTCAAAACCAGGCCTGCTTTTTTAAAACAGGAAAAATAAGGATCAATAATGCTTTTATCCATGGCAGCGACTAAAACATTTATGTAATTTGAACCGTTAGAATCTATTAGCTGGTAATCCAAATAGCTTTTTTCAAGAGGAAGAGGAATATAGTTTTCAGCCTCAAAAGGAACTGCTGTTTTTAAATCATCTTCGTCCATTTTAGGCATTTTAATCACCTGCAAAAAACCTTTTTTCTCTGGCAAAGAAGCAATAACGTTTTTAGTGCCCAATTTAGCTCCTTTAACTTTAGCCACTGCGTTTTTTATTTCTTTTGCCAAAGCATCTTCGTATTTTATTTCCCCCTGCTCAATCATCCCTTTTCTTATATTCGTTTCTCCCCAAGAACTTAATTTAAAAAACCGGCCTCTTTTTTTCAAACGGACAATTTTCAAAGACAGGTCCGAAATATCCAAGCCGAAAGATTCTGGTTCTAAATCTAAAAACTTAAACATATATTATTATAACATATAATTACTCTATCTCCTTCCAACTTTGGATTTCCCAAGAACCTCCAGGCCCGGTGACAAAATTTACATTGGCCAAACCGCTTTCATAAACAACCGAAGCGTTAGAATCAAGATACAAGACATAACCGGTTACTTCTTTTAAATAACTGTTTGAGTCCAGTCTTATCATGCCCTGGCTGGCGTAAAAAATAGCTGCATTACTATTGCTTGTTGAACTAATGGCCGGCGAATAAGGATCAAGTGAATTATTAGTTGAAAGAAGCATTAAAAAACTTCCTTGGTTATTATAACATTTCCCTGCTTTTTTATATCCTTCTGAACCGCAAATTACCACATTGCTGTTTAATAAAATCCTGCCGTCGGCTATGATTGTTCCCGAATCAAGGCCATAGCTGCTATCAAGCTCAATTACAGAATTAGAGCCCAAAATAATATCTCCCGTGACCCAAATAGTGCCAGTCTGGGTTAAAACTGCGTTGCTATCCATTTCAAAATCTCCTTCTACTTTTATAGGTCCCAAAGAATCTTCGTCACTGCCCCCCAAATAATACCCCGTAATCACTCCTCCCTGCTCGGCATCATTTTTCCAAGCAGTAATCTGTTCTTCAGAAATAGGCATATTTTCATATTCAGGATCAGGACTTAATGGATAATAAGCGCCTGCGGTCGTTCCAATAATGTTCTGATAATAAGCCCCGTTTTCAATATTAGATCCAGAAATAGTGTTAGCATAGGCATTTCCATCATCCTCTCCCGACCCTGACTTAAAAATTTTCATACTATCAATTAACCCGGTTTCCCCGGCCGAATAGACGTCTCCGTAAATCTTCGTATTACTATCTCCCGTAATAGAACCGTTGGAATAAATATTGCCTAAAATTTCAGCGTTCCCTTTCATGGTTAATCCTCCTTCGCCTACCTGAACGCCGTAACAAAAACTTACCTCGCCGCTAACAACCCGGGCCTTAATTTCCAATGTTCTTTCCATGCCAAAAGAATGCCCTTGAGACAAAACAGTTAAAGAGGTGCTTATATTTTCTACGGAAACATTTGCCAAAGCATCCCCCACTAAAAGAGTATTGGGATCAGAACAAGGCATTCCCATTTTTAAAAACCTTAAAAGAGCATCCTCTAAACCAGCCTCTGCGGCATAATAAGCCCGGCTTGAACTAACAGCGTTTCTTAATATCTTTGACTGCAAATAAGAAACGAAAGTCATATTTACAATAACGCCGAAAGCAGCTATCAAAACTAAAATAGTTATAAAAAATACTGTAAATCCTTTTTTATTATTTAAAAAAAACATGCGCTAATAAGACCTTAAAGAAATGCTTGAACTTAAGGCCGTTGAAAACTCATATCCAGAAATGTTTTTGTTCTGGACAGAAATATCCACCTTAACCGAAGCATTGTCTCCGGAAACAATATAAGTAAAGACTAAATTAGAAACTTCCATATTCTCAGGGGTCAGCACAACCGGATCTTGCGACTCTGCCTTCATGCAAAGCTTGTTGCCGCACAAATAAAAATCTAAATAAGCCGTATCTTCCCCTGCGGGCAAGTGCCTTTTTGTTTGGAGAGAAATCTGGCTGGTTGTTGCTGTGGGAGTATAAACGCTTTCAGCACTCCTTATTTCAAAAACCATAATTTCAAGCGCCCTTTCAGCAGAATTTAAGGTTTCTATCATTAATCTGTTTTTACTGTTTGAAGCTACCAGCCAGAAAACAAAAGCCGCAACAACAGAAACAATTATAAAAACCAATGATAAATAAATTATAACTTCCAATAATGAAAAACCTTTTTTCATCATTATTGCCAATTAGTTAAATAAGTTGTTAATTCAATTATTTTGGAATCAAAAAAAACTCTAACAATAACCTTTCTTGTATCAGGATCATCATTGCTAACATTATATGTCTGTTGTATTTCTTTTGTTATTGGATCGCGAGAAACCTTTTCAAAAACAATGCTTCTGGTAAAAATGCCTATGTTCTCTTGGCCAGGATTTATAACCCAGTCTGGAGGATTGCTGCCTGTTAATGAAAAATAATAATCTGTGTCCGTGTCCAGTACGCCCAAACCGTTAGAATCCCAGCCCGTCCCCTGCCTAAAACTTCTGGCAGCCTCAATAAGCTCCCGGGCTAAAAAATCTGCCTTGTTAACATTTTCAGCAAATCTTGTTGATTTTAAAGAAAGAGAAATAATGCTTAAAAAAGTAATAAAAGCAATAACAATCAAAGAAACAGAAATCAAAATCTCTATAACTGAAAACCCTTTATTGCGCCTCTGAATAATTAACATAAATTGAACCAAAAGATACTTCTGATCCGTCAGCTGTATAATCGGCCAAGGATCCGGAAATATCTCCTGAAATAGAAATGGTCAATGCTTTATTATTATATCTTCTATCGCGGTGAACGCAAAACAAAGTATACGGATCATTCAAGATATGGGTATGAATTTTTAAAACCTGGAGCTCCCCAACAACATCAACTTCTCCCTCCCAATAGAAATTATCCTCTTGCAAGTTATCCAAAATAATAATTTCTTTATTTACGCCACCTTCAAATTGAAGAACTACCCTTTCTGTTGCTGTATCAATAAACCTTGTATATTCAAAATGCATATGGCGGGTATCTGCAATTCTTCCATTGCCAGGCAAACCAGAGGATTCAAAGCTTACCAGACCGGAATCCTCTATATATATTGTCCTTGTCTGTTCTGGATCTGATTTCAACCTTAAAGAAACAAATCCTAACTGGCTGCTAAATCCTGTTATTTTTTCAAAAACAACTTCACTCGCACCCCCCAAATTAATCTCTGATATCTCCACTAACTCTGAAAATGCATAAACCTTATCGCTTGAAATATCCCTGGAAGAAAAACTTTCTCCCTTAAACAAAATAAGCTGGTGGGGTAAACTGCTTTCATCAAAATAAATTCCATATTGGCTTGAATCTTCCGAAGCCAATGTTTTGTTTTGGGCCAATCTTAGTAAATAAAGAGTTTTTTTGGAATCCTCGTCCAAGCTTGACCTCTTCTGAAAAAAAACAAAACTCGGCACAGATATCAAAAGAACCGTCATCAAAATTCCTATAACCACCATAATTTCTGTTAAAGTTATTCCTTTTTTCATAAGCTTTCCATCATCCCATAAATGGGCTGAACCATTGATATTGCGAAAAACGCAACTGCGGCGCCAATAATCAGCATTAAAATTGGCTCAATAATCGAAGAAAGGCTTTTGGTTATCGTGGAAACCTCCTCTTCAAAAAATTCAGATAATTTTTCTAAAATGCTGGATGTTTCTCCTGTTTCCTCGCCCACTTCTATCATCTGAATAACCAAACTTGGGTAAATGCCTTTATGCTCCCCCAAAGCTGCAGCCAGTTTAGCTCCTTTTTTTATCTTTTCCGAAGCCTCCTTAGCTGCCCTTTTGTAATAAATATTACTTGAAGAATTAGAAACTATCTCTAGTGCCCTCACAAGAGAAATTCCTGCTGAAATTAATGAAGACAAGGTTCTAATGGCATAAGCTGAATTAATCTTTTTGGTAAGAGAATTAACCAAAGGGGCTTTAAGGGATATTGTATTAATAATTATTTTTCCTGTTTTTGTTTTTAAAAAAAATCTCAGGGCAAAAACAATAATTAAAACTATAATCGGCAAAATATACCAGAAATTCGCTAAAAAATTCCCAAAGGCAATAACCATTCTGGTGGTTAAGGGAAGCTCCACTCCAAGATCGGAAAAAACCTCTGATAGCCTGGGAATAACAACAATAAGCATTACAATTCCAATAGCTGTCATAGCGAGAATTATAACAGCAGGATAAACCATAGCGCTTTTTATTTTTGATTTAAGCTGGTATTCTTTTTCTATGTGCTTTGACAAAATTTCCAGCGCTCCTTCCAATGTGCCTGTTTCTTCTCCTATTTTTATCATTCCTACAAAAATATCAGAGAAAACAGCAGGATACCGGGAAATTGCTAAGGAAAAAGGCTCTCCTTCAATAATACTGTTTCTTATTTTTAAAATAACCCTGCCGAATTTTTTGCTTTTAGTTTGATTAGATAAAATTTTTAAGGATCTGGGAAGAGAAACTCCTGCTGCGACCATAACTCTTAAATTCCTAATAAACATCATTTTTTCGGTTAAAGAAACTCTTTCTAAAAAAGAAATTCTGGAAAACACGCCAATCAATCTTTTTTTGTCTTTTGTTTTTGCCCCTATTAAAATAAAGCCTTCTCTATGAAGAATCTTTGCAAGTTCTTGCTGGCTTTTTGCCTTCATTGACCCAGCTATTGTCTGGCCGTTTAAAGTTTTTGCCCTATAAAAATATTCAGGCATTATTCCGCTATAACTCTTAACACTTCTTCAATTGAAGTAATGCCCTGGGCCGCTTTCACAAAACCGTCTTCAACCATTGTTCTCATTCCTTCTTTTATCGCCTGGTCTTGAATTTGATCAGAACTAGCTTCTTTTATAATCAACTCCTTAACACTTTCCGTAATGCCCAAAGCTTCAAAAATTCCCACTCTGCCCTTATACCCGTCAGGACAAGACTTGGAAGATTTGGGCCTATAAAAAACAATATCTTTAAATTTACCCTTTTCTCCAACAATCTTTTCTTTTTTTAAAATCTCCAATATTTTGTCTAAATCGCAGTATTTAGAGAAATTTTTGATTTCAGAACTGGTCAAGCTATGTTTTTCTTTGTCCTGGCACAATCTCCTTACCAGCCTTTGGGCAATAATAATGTTAAGAGTAGATGAAATCAAAAAGGGTTCTGCTTTCATGTCTATCAAACGGGCAACAGCCCCGGCAGCATTAGTTGTATGCAAGGTAGACAAAACCATATGCCCGGTTAAAGCAGCGTTAATGGCTAAACCCGCTGTTTCTGCATCCCTAATTTCTCCAACCATAATAATATCCGGATCCTGCCTGACCAAAGACCTTAAACCGGCTGCAAAAGTCAAACCTATTTTTGCGTTAACCTGGGTCTGGTTCACTCTTGGCATTCTGTATTCTATTGGGTCTTCAATTGTTGAAATATTAATCTGCGGATTATTAATGATTTCCATCATTGAATAAAGAGTAGTTGTTTTGCCAGAACCGGTTGGTCCGGTAACCAAAATCATTCCAACCGGCTTTCTTAAGCTAATTTGAGCCCTTTCTAAAGAATCCCCCCTTAGGCCAATTTCTTCTAAACTAAAAGCTTTGGCAGTTTCTGAAAGCATTCTCATTACTATTTTTTCTCCAAAAAAGGTCGGAAGAATAGAAACCCTTACAGAATATTTATATTCTTGAGTTTCAATCTTAAAACGGCCGTCCTGGGGAAGACGATGTTCGTCTAATTTTAAGCTTGAAAGAACTTTAATTCTGGCAACAATGCCAGAAGCCGCAATCTTGGGCAAAATCATTGCGTCGTGCAAAATACCGTCAATTCTATACCTAACTATTATCTCTTTTTCCGACGGCTCAATATGAATATCAGAAGCCCTTTGCAAAATAGCATGCTTTAACAAAGTATCCACTATTCTAATAACCGGAAGCTCTTGCGCAACTTTTCTTAAATCCTTTTTTTTCTGAACCTGCTCATTAGCCTTTGTCTCAATCCTGCCTATCCCGCCTGCTTGTTTTTTGATTATGTCTCCGAATTCAGCTTCTAATGTTTTTTGGTACTGGCGCAAAGCAGCTTTTATGCTCTGAGGCGTAGTTAGTCTGGCTAAAATCCTAAGGTTTGACTTCTTGGCAATAAACTCAATTGTTCTTAAATCCTCCGGGTCAAGCATTGCCACCTCCAACCTGTTTTCTTCTTTTCTAAAAGCAATAATATTGTGTTTTTTGGCAATGGGCTCTGGGATTATCTTTAAAATATCCGAGGATATTTTCATTTTCTCCAAATTAACAAAAGGCACGCCCAGAATATAGGCTTCCAGCTTAATATAATCTTCTTCAGAGACCAAACCGCCTGCGATTAAAACATCTTTTATGCTCTTATTCAACTTCTTGGCTTTTTGGGCTGCTTTTTTAAATTGGCCCACAGAAACCAATCCTGCGTCAATTATGAATTTTTTTAATCTTTCTGTATCAACTTTCATAAATTTTAAAATAAAAAGCTTTTGTTATTTTTCAATAATTTCCTCAATTTTTTTCAGCATTTCTTTCAAATCATAATCTGTCTTAACCAAGTAGCTAACCGCTCCAAGGGAAATTGCCTTTTCAACATCTTTCATTCCTTCAAGGTTTGTCAAAACAATAACTGGTATATCTTTTGTATCTTGGTCTTTTTTTAAATTCTCCAGCACCTCAAAACCGTCTTTGCGCGGAAGAATCAAGTCAAGCAGAATCAAGTCAGGATTTTCTGTCTTGGCTGACCTAAAACCAGCTTCTCCGTCTAATGCCCTGACAACCTTGTATCCTTTTTGCTCCAAGCTTATTCCTACGGCCTCCTGGAGAGCGGCTTCGTCTTCTACAAATAATATTTTTTTCATGGTTTATCTGCAAATTACGAATTTATTGCGAATGCGCAAACACCAATATTCGCAATCAACTCTTGTTTTGCAGCTATTTTTAAACTATTTTATCGGCAGAGTAGCGTAAAAAGCAGTTCCCCTGCCCTGCTCAGACTTAAACCAAATCTGGCCTCCGGCCTTGCTAATAATTGTTTTGCAAACATAAAGGCCTAAACCGCTTCCTCTTGTTCTTTGCTTTAGGGCGTTTTCCGCTCTGAAAAACTTTTGAAAAATGTATTTTTGATCTTTTTGAGGAATGCCCACACCGCTGTCTTTAACAGACAAAATTATATTTCTCTTGTCTCTTTTTTTAACAAAAACCTCTACTCTGCCTCCTCCTCTTGTGTAACGAATAGCATTGTCTATTAAATTTTCAGTTACCAGCTTTAACAAAGAAGGATCGGCAAATATTTCCGGAAGGTTCTCCTCTATTAAAAGAGACAATTCAATGTGGGAAGCTTGGGCAAAAACCTTGTATCTGGAAACCTGGCTAGACACCAAATCCGCAAAACTAAACTCTTTTTTCCTCATAGGCAGCCTGCCCTGTTCAATCCTGGAAACAATAAGCAAATCGTCAATAAGCTCCACCATTCTTGCGATATTGTCTTTTACATTAACAAAATATTCTTCTTGCTTTGACTCTGGAACTTCAAACTCGCCAGAAGACAAAATTTCAAAAGTCCACTTAATGTTAGTTAGGGGAGATCTTAGCTGGTGGGAAACTATGTTAATGAATTCTGATTTCATTTTGGAAACCTCGGCCAATCTTTCAAAGCTTCTGGTAATAATAAAAGCCAGGATAAACAAAAAAACAGAAACAGCCAGCACGATTAAAACCACTATTTCTTCTTCTGCAACAAGGCGGGTACCTATTAAGTAAGAAACAATAGAAGTCAAAATAATAACTGTTCCCATTACCAGGAAAAGAAACTGGGGACACTGCAAAAGCGGGACTCCATAACGCCTACACTGTTTTAAAATATTTATTTGAGATAAAAAATCCTCTTCTTTCATTATTATATTTTAACACATTAATAGGATTGACCACAAGGAGAAAATTTGTTAATATTCGAGAATGCGGGGCATGGTGTAACGGCTAACATTCACGCTTTGGGAGCGTGCGACTCTGGGTTCGAATCCCAGTGCCCCGACCAATGCGGGTGTCGTATAGTGGCTATTATTTCTCCCTTCCAAGGAGAAGAGGAGGGTTCGAATCCCTTCACCCGCTCCATGCATTATGTTTATATACTTTTATTAAATAATAAAAACTTATACAAGGGAACAACAGAAAATCTTAAAAGGAGAATAAAAGAACATAATTCGGGCAAGGTTGAATCAACAAAACACAAAAGGCCTATTAAATTAATACACTACGAAACGTATCTATTAAAATCTGATGCAGAAAGAAGAGAAAGATTTTTAAAAACAACTGAAGGTAGAAAATTCCTTAAACAACAAATCAGGGATATTTTAAATAAAACAAATAAGGGTTCGCCCGGTCATCCGACCGGGCAGCCCGGTTGAATAACCGGGCGAATCCCTTCACCCGCTCCATCTTTACATATATATATGGTATAATTATATATGGTATAATAAATATATGAAGAAAAAAGTGAAAAAGTTTATCTTTCCAGGATTGGGCTTGATTGCTTCTGTTTGGTTTTCTTTTGTTTTTGCCATAGGAGCAATTACAGCCTTTTTTGCTAGTGAGATATTTATGAAAAAATATTTTAAAACAGGGGTGGTTAAAGAAATAAAGATAGGTTTTAGAAATTGGGAGGTTCATCTGCACCATTGGATCTTGGCAATCCTAATCATGGCCGGAGTAGCAGTAATAGATACAATAAGCGCCCTCCCTATTATAATTCTAGGATTTCTTAATGGCTTAATATTCCATGATATCTACACGGATAAAAAATGGAGAACAGATAATAAAAAATGGTATCAATTTATCTATAGAAAAGAATCTATTTATTAAACAAAAAGCCCCGATTTAACGGGGAATCTTTTTGCTTTAAGCGAGTTTTAACGGGCGTATTCTATTACCCTATTCTCCCTAATAACAGTTACTTTTATCTCTCCTGGATACCTTAATTCTTCTTGAACTCTTCTTGCCACTTCCCTGGCAATTTTTTTAGCTCCTAAATCATCTATTTCTTCTGGTTTTACAAATATCCTTATTTCTCTTCCAGCCTGAATAGCATAGGCCTTTTCCACTCCAACAAAAGAAGTTGCTATTCCTTCCAGCTCTTCCAATCTTTTTATATAATTCTCAACCGTGTCTTTTCTGGCTCCAGGCCTGGCTCCGGAAATCTGGTCTGCCGCTTGCACGATTATGGCTTCTATTGTTTCGGCAGGATATTCTTCATGATGGGCTTTCATTGCATCTATTACTTCTTTTTCCACTCCAAACTTATCTAAAATCTTCATGCCTATATCAGTATGGGACCCTTGTATTTGGTGATCAACCGCTTTTCCAATATCATGCAAAAGCCCGGCTTTTCTGGCAACAGAAACATTTACTCCAAGCTCTGAAGCTATTGTGGCCGCCAAATGAGAAACCTCTATTGAATGCAGCAAAACATTCTGGCCATAACTGGTTCTAAACCTCAACCTGCCTAAAAGCTGAATTATTTTAGGGTCTAATCCAATTACCCCTGTGTCGTAAACAGCTCTTTCTCCTGCGTCTTTTATCTGAGTAGCAATTTCTGACTCAACCTTGCGAACTGTTTCTTCGATCCGGGCTGGCTGGATTCTGCCGTCCCCGACTAATTTTTCCAAAGCCACTTTGGCAATCTGCCTTCTAACAGGGTCAAACCCGGAGATTACCACCACTTCCGGAGTTTCATCAACAATTATCTCCACTCCGGTAAGTTTTTCCAAAACCCTTATATTCCTTCCCTCCTTGCCAATAATTCTTCCTTTTATATCCTCGCTGGGAATGCTGACCGTAGTAGTAGTAATTTCTTGAGCTTGAGAAAGGCCGTATTTCTGAATTGCCAAAGCTAATATCTCTTTTGCTTTTTTCTCATATTTCTCCGCCCCCTCATGCTCTAACTTTTTCATTCGATCCATCAATTCTCTTTGGCATTCTTCTTCTAATGTTTGAAGGAGTTCTTTTTTGGCCTGGTCCTTGGAAAGATTTGATATTTTTTCAAGCTCAGAAATGGCTTTTTGCTTCAACTCTTCCAACCCTTGCTTTATCTCTTTTAATCTCTCTACTTTTGAATTAAAGTCTTTTTCTTTTTCCTCTAAAACAGAGGTTTTTTCAGTTAAAACATTCTCCTTTTTCAGTAAAAGTTTTTCTGTTCTAAATATTTCCTGTTTTTGAGACGCAACGTCTTTTTTAGTCTTATCAATATGCTGGCCTGCTTTTTCCTTTGCTTTGGCCAGTATTTCATCTGCTTCTTTTTTAACTTGGGATATTCTTTTTTGAAGAGTTACCTCTATCTTGTCTGCTTTTTTCCTGGCAATTGACTGCCTGGCAAAATAGCCTAAAACCGAACCAATGCTCAAAACAAGAACACCGGCTAAAACCATAGCTACTTGATACATATTCTCGCTTTAGATTTTGGTTATTCATAGTTGACAATAAGATATAATAAATTTTACTAAGAACTAATCCAAATTCTAAAAAAATTAACAATATTATAAATCAATAATAGCAAAAAACTGCAACTATGTCAAAACTATGGTAGAATAAACACATGGAAGAAGAACGTGTGGAAATAAAAATAGACAGGTACAAAGTTTCAAAAAAACTGAAGTTTATCGCCCATTTAATAACCGCAATGGGAGGACTGCTTTTTGCCTACCCCATCTTTTATATTCTTTCTTTGTTTTCAGAATTAGAAAAATACAAAATTTCAAATATTCTTTCTCGCTTAAATGAATTGTTCTTTTTAAGAATTCCCTCTATTGTTGCCAATTACGTGCCAATGGAAACAAACGGCTATGTTGCTTATGCTATAGTTTATGTTCTTTTTGCAATCCTTTTTATGATTGTGGCAAACTTTTTGCTGGAAAGAAATCTTCTGGCAATATCTTTGTCTTTCATTATATTTCTCTCTTTAACTGCTTCAGAATACTTTTTAAATCCCGACTTAAGTTTTGTTTCTTTTTACAAAAACCCGGGCCTTACTATAACCTACAAAGCACTGCTTTATTTAATATTCGCCCTTATTCCTTTTGTTTTAATGGTTTGGGAAATAATCGCTGAAAAAGATTACAAAAAAGAGCAGTTTTACGTTAAGATTATAAGTTCTTTTATGATTATTGCAGTAATAATTCTCTGCTTTAAGGGCCTGATTTGGATGATTCAAAACAAACAATGGCTGACTGAAACCTTTTCTTAAATTCTTCCTAAAATCTCTAAATATTCTTTTGGGTCAATCTTAAGAACACGAAGATTGTTGCGAATAATAAAAACCGGTAATTGTTTTTCTCTGGGAATAACTACCGGCCTTTTAAGATCGCTTCTCCAATAAACTCTATGATCCCCTCTTTCTCTTTGGAAACGACAACCAATAAAAAGAAGAAATCTTTCAAATTTCTTCCAATTTATCGGAGTTAGATGAGCCATTTTATTTCGCTAACACCTTAATATCTTGAGATTCCTGAGAAACAACAATTGGAGGATTCCATTTAGCCTGGGCTTTTTTCCAGCCCAAGTCTTTTAAAACGTTTTCCATGGTTCCCTTTTTAATAATTTCTTCGAAAAATATGTTTACTATTTCAGAAAATCTCTTTTTGGCTTGTTCGTAGTCTTTTCCAGAGGTAGACAAATCTAAGGCAGGAGTATAAGCAATATAGCTTTTACCTTCTTTAATAATAGAAACTGGCAGTTTAAATTCTAATTTAACATTACTCATACGATTTTATTATAGCAAAATATAAGGATCTTATGCAATAATGTCTTTGCTGGTAATTACCTGATCTATCAGCCCGTAATCCCTGGCCTCCTCGGCTGTTAGATAAAAATCCCTGTCTGTGTCTGTTTCCACCTTTTTTAAAGGCTGGCCAGTATGGGAAGCAATAATCTGGTTCAGCTTGTTTTTAATCTTAATAATCTGCTTGGCAGTAATTTCAATTTCAGATGCCTGGCCCTGGGCCCCTCCGGCAACCTGATGCAAAAGCACTTCAGCATTGGGCAAAGAGAATCTTTTCCCTTTTTCGCCTGCAGCCAGAAGAACCGCTCCCATAGATCCTGCCAATCCAAAACAAATAGTGGCTACCGGGCATTTAACATACTGCATTGTATCGTATATTGCCAAACCAGCAGTAACCGAGCCCCCTGGAGTATTGATATAGAGCTGGATATCTTTTTTAGGATCCTGGCTGGCCAAAAACAACATCTGGGCAATAATGGAGTTAGCTGTTGGATCAGAAACAACTCCAGTTAAAAAAATAATTCTTTCTTTAAGCAGTCTGGAATAAATGTCATAAGCCCTTTCTCCGTTTTTAGTTTTTTCCAAAACTGTTGGCACTAAATTCATATTATTTTGTTGTTAAATTTTCTAATAAAGAGAAGGTCTTCTCTGTTTTTATCACTTCTTTAGTATAATCCCTCAGCTGGTCAAGGTCAACTTTTGACTGGTCAGAAACTGCATTTCGGCTTAAAATTCTGTTAAACTCCTGTTCCACCTCTTGAGGAGACGCCTCAATGTTTTCTTTTTTGCCTATTTCCCTTAACACTAAAAAATTCTTTACTTTTTTCTCAACCTGGGGCAAAAGCATTTTCCTTATATCTTCATCTGTCTTTTTTATCTTCTCAAGATAATCTTTATAAGGAATGTTCAGCTTTTGGCTCACATCCTTTTTGAAATTATCAAGCATTACATCTATTTCTCTCTGCTTTAAAACATCCGGAATTTCAATTTTAGAGCTTGCCCCTATTTTGTCCAATAACTCGTTTCTTAATTTTTGCTTTTCTGCCTGCTCTTTTTCCTGCTCAATTCCCTGTTTGATATTCTTTTTTAAAGCTTCTAAGTTTTCAAAGCTTCCCAGGCTTTTTGCAAATTCATCTGTAATTTCTGGAAATTCAACGCTCTGCACAGAATTAATTTTAATGTTAAAACAAACTCTTTTGCCAGCTATTTCCTTAAAAGAGTGGTCTGGAGGAATATCAACAACCACGTCTTTTTTTTCTTCCTGGCTTTTCATACCGATTAAAATATCTTCAAAACCAGGAATAAAATGGCCTTCTCCAAGAATAAAAGCGTCTTTTTTTAAATTCTCCCTGCTTATTTGGGGAATATCAGGAGAAAAGTATTCTATTTCAACAAAATCTCCTTTTTGAGCAGGCTCTTGTTTGGCAGTAAACTTGGCCCTGCTTCTCTGAACCCAGCTTAAGGCTGCTTGAATTTCTTTTTCCTGCACTTCAGCATCCTGCTTTTTAATGTTTTTGGCTATTTGCCTGTAATCTGGCAGCCCAACATCAGGCAAAACAGAAATCTTGGCTTCAAAAGCCATTGGAGAACCAATAGCAATTTTCTTTATCTTAACTTCTGGAGAAGATATGGGTTCTAAGTTGTTTTCTAAAACAGCTTTTTTGTAGCTGTCTTGCACAGCCAGGTCTCCGGCTTCAACCAAAATGCCTTCTTTGCCAACTGATTTTTCAATAACCTCCCTTGGCACCTTGCCTTTTCTAAAACCTTTCATTTCCATATTAGAGCCTGCTTTTTGATACGCTTTTTCAACAAAACCTTTAAATTCTTCTTTAGAAATCTCTATTTCTAATTGCTTTTGAGATTTTTCTAAATCTTTTATATCTACTTTCATACTAAAAATGCTACTAATAATAAAGCTACAATGTTCAAAACCTTTATCATTGGATTTATTGCCGGCCCGGCAGTGTCTTTATAGGGGTCTCCCACAGTATCTCCAGTAACTGCTGCCTGGTGAGCCAAAGAACCTTTTCCCCCAAGATTCCCTTCTTCTATGTATTTTTTAGCGTTGTCCCAAGCAGCCCCTCCAGTAGTCATAGAAATGGCCACAAACAAACCAGTAATAATACTGCCTATTAAAAGTCCTCCCAATGCTTCGGGCCCCAAAACAAAACCGATTAAGATAGGAAAGGCAACCGGCAGCAAAGCAGGCAAAATCATCTGCTTAATTGCTGACCTGGTTACAATATCAACTGATTTTCCATAGTCTGCTCTGGCAGTACCCTGCATTAATCCCGGGATTTCCCTAAACTGCCTCCTGACCTCTTCCACAACAGCTCCAGCTGCCTTGCCAACAGAAGACATTGCCAAAGAGCCGAACAAATAAGGCAGAAGTCCTCCGATAAACAAGCCGGCAATCACTTTTGGATCTCCCAAAAAAAACTTGGCAATAAAGCCCCTGTCTATTAGTTCTTGCGAGTAAGCAGCAAACAATATCAATGCAGCCAAGCCAGCAGAGGCAATGGCGTATCCTTTGGTAACTGCCTTGGTTGTATTGCCAACAGCATCCAAAGCGTCTGTCACCTCTCTTGTTTCAGAGGGAAGTTCAGACATTTCAGCAATTCCGCCTGCATTGTCAGTAATCGGGCCGTAAGCATCAACGCCCACCACTATTCCTGCCAAAGAAAGCATTGCAACAGCAGCTAAGGCTATGCCGTATAATCCGGCAAAATAAAAGCTTAGGATCATTCCAGCTGAAATTAAAACAATGGGCAGGGCGGTTGACTGCATTCCAATGGCCAAGCCTGCTATAATATTGGTGGCATGGCCTGTTTTAGACGCTTGAGCCAAGCTTTTTACAGGCCTGTATTTTTTAGCTGTGTAATATTCTGTAATCACAAACATTCCAGCCGCAACCGCCAATCCAATCAAAGAGGCAAAATAAAGGTTGTTCTGGTTTTCCGGCATAAACCTGACAATCAAGAAATAAAAGCCCAAAGCTGACAATAAAGCTGAAACAGCAATTCCTTTATACAAAGCTCCCATTATGTTTTTTTTCTTTCCCAAGCGGACAAAAAAGCTCCCAATAATAGAAGAAATCATTGACAAGCTTGATAAAAACAAAGGCAAGAGCACAAATTCTGTTTTTCCAGGAAAAAGCAAAGAACCAAGTATCATGGTAGCAATAATGGTTACTGTGTAGGTTTCAAAAATATCTGCAGCCATGCCGGCGCAGTCGCCAACATTATCTCCTACCTGGTCTGCAATAACAGCCGGGTTCCTGGGGTCGTCTTCAGGAATGCCTTGTTCCACTTTTCCAACCAAATCAGCGCCAACATCTGCTGCTTTAGTGTAAATCCCTCCCCCTATTCTGGCAAAAACAGAAATTAAGCTTCCTCCAAAACCCAAACCAATCAAGGCTGTTAAATCATTGGTCAAGAAATAAAATCCAGCCACTGCTAAAAGACCCAAAGAAACAACCAAAAGCCCGGTTATTAAACCCCCTTTAAAAGAAATATCCAAAGCAGGCTTTAATCCTTTTTTAGCAGCTTGGGCCACTTTCAGATTAGCAGAAGTAGAAACCATCATCCCAATAAAACCAGACAGCCCAGACAAAATAGCGCCTATTAAAAAAGCTATTGCTGTGGACATGCCAAAAGCCAGCCACAGAATTACAAGCAGAAAAACAGAAACTATGCCAATGGCTTTAGACTGGGCCTTAAGATAAGAAACAGCTCCCTCTCTTATGGCTTTGGCAATCTCAATCATTTTTTCAGATCCAGAGTCCTGCTTTTTTATTTGCTGGATTAAAAAAACAACAAAAACAATTGTTAATAAAGATACAATTATTGGTATATACATCATATGATTTAAATTATTTTTTAATAATTTTATTTGCTTTTTTCTTCTTTGTTTTCTTTTTCCTCTTTTTTCTCTTTTTCTTCCGGCTTTTCTGTTTCTTCCGGAAGGATTTCTTCTTTTTCAACTTCCTCCATTTTTACGCCTTTTCCATCCATTGTTCTAACATCTATTTTCCAGCCAGTAAGCTTGGCTGCCAACCTGACATTCTGGCCGTCTTTTCCAATAGCCAAAGAAAGCTGATCTTCATCAACTATGCACAAGGCCTTGTTCTTTGGCTCTATTTTAACATCAATCACTTTTGCTGGAGACAATGCATTGGCTATAAATTCTTCTGGCTTTTCAGAATATTCAATAATGTCTATTTTTTCTCCTCCCAATTCGTTAATAACTGCCATAACCCTAGCCCCTCTCTGGCCAACAGCCGAACCTATTGGATCAACTCCTTCAGCTGTTGACTCCAAAGCAACTTTTGACCTGGAGCCCGCTTCTCTGGCAATTGATTTAATAACAACCTGTTCTTGAGATATTTCCGGCACCTCCAATTCAAAAAGCTTGGAAACAAACTTAGGATAGGCCCGAGACAAAAGCACAGCCGGGCCCTTTGGAGTTTCTTCCACTTTTAAAAGATAAAATTTTAATCTTTGGCCTGGTTTGTAAAATTCTCCGTAAACCTGCTCTTCTCTTGGCATAATGGCCAAGGTTTTGCCAATATCCACAAAAATGTTTCTTCCTTCTATTCTTTGAACAATTCCAGAGACTATTTCCCCTTCTTTCTGCTTGAATTCTGAAAAAACAGTTTCTCTTTCCGCCTCCCTTATTTTTTGAAGAATAACCTGTTTTGCTGTCTGGGCAGCAATTCTGCCGTAATCCTTTTTAGAAACCAAGGGAATTTCCAGCTCTTCACCAGCTTTAATGCCAGACTTTTGCTTTTTAGCGTCAGAAAGCATTATGTGCTTTTCCTCGTTAAACCTGACCTTTTCTTCTTTTTCCTCGCCAGTTTCTTGAGCAGAAGAAGGTTCTTTATCTTTCATTGCTTCTAATTCTTCTTCTGTGTAAATCGTGTCTTTTTCAACGACAAGCTTTACTTGCCAAAACTTAACATCCCCTGTATTAGGGTTAAGCTTTGCTTTTATAATCTGGCCTTTTTGGCCGTAATCTTTTTTATAAGCAGCAGCCAGGGCTGTTTCAATGCTTTCAATAACTTTTTCAGGCGAAATGCCTTTTTCATCGGCTATTTGAGCCATGGCTGAACTAAAGTTCTTAAAATCCATATGTTTAAAAAAATAGGTCCGTTCGCACGGACACCATCTTGTTTATCTTTCTATATTTTAATAATAGCAAAACCCCACCCCCTTGTCAACAGTTAAAAGAAAAAAGGAGTCTTAAGCAGACTCCCTCTCGGGGACAAAAGAAAAGCCAAAAGAAGATCTTTTTCCTTTGCCCTTACACCTTGGGCAATTACCCGTGCCATCGCATATCAAGCATTTTTTTGAACCGTTTTTTCCAGTGCCCCCACAAGTCCAGCACCTTCTCCTTCCACCGCAAACGGGGCATGATTTATCTTTTTCCATTAAATCTCCTTTCAAAACTCAAAACCAACAAACCAACCATTCTTTTCTTCGCTCTTGCATTTAGGGCATTTTCCAGAACCGCAACAAACAAAACATGCAACACTTTTTTTTATTCCGTACCATGGGTCGTCATCAGCCGGCGAAACACTGCCTCTTCCATCGCAAACAAGACATTTTCCCGATCCTTTACATTTGTCGCAAACCATATTAACCTCCTTGATCTTAACACAAAGAACTATAAAGAAGTAACAAAAAACTTCCCGTCTCTATTATCCTACTCAAAAGCAGAATAACAGGGACGAGAAGTGTTTCACGCGGTACCACCCTGATTCCCAGCACATAACTTATGTGCAAGGCGCTCACTGGCTCACCCTTCAACAAGCTCAGGGTTTAACAGTTATCCTTTGATTACGGAGGAAGCCGAGCCTCCACTTGCGCAGAAGCCACCTCCCCGGGCCCAATCCTCCGCCAGGGCGGAAGACCCGGTTCACAGGTTTTATAGTTTTCAAAGATGCTTCAATAATAGCAAAATCAAGAATAAGTGTCAACTCCCAATTTCCTTTTTAACAACTTTTACCAAATCGCTGGGAGCATAATCTGTTTTTAAAAGATATTTTTCTGTTTTAAGTAAAATGCCTTTTTGTTCTAATTCTTTATCTGTATAATTGCTTAAAATCAAAACCTTTATTCCTTTTGTGCTTTTAAATTCCCTTATTTTTTTCAAAACATCTAAGCCGTTGATGTCTGGCAGTAATATGTCAAGTAAAACTAAATCTGGTTTTTGTTTTAGCTTCTTGTTTATTTCTTCCATTAAGCCAATTGCTTCAGATCCATTGGTTACTGGATCAACATCAAAACCTGCCTGTTCCAAAGCTGTTCTATACACGTCAATGGTTGCTATATCATCTTCAATTAAAATAACTTTCTTCTTCTTTTTCATTTCTTTACTTCATTTAACCTCTCTTGAGTAAAAAAGTCAAATAAAAAAAGGCTGACATCCAGGTGGTCGTAGTCAGACCAGAGTGATATGCAACCATATCAGTCTCTAATGTCAGCCTTTCGTGGTGAAGTTACTATATCTATAGTATTATTTCAAAACCTTTTTGTCAACACGATTAATCAAAAATTAATCTCAACCTAAAATCTTTCTTGAACAAAAAAGTCAAATAAAAAAGGGCTGATGGGAATTAATGAGTGGTGAGAGAAAATAAAATCTCGTTGTGTGGTCACGAGTATTCTCTCACAAGCCTGGGTCCATCAGCCCTTGAGTGCTAATACTATATTAATCTTTTAGGCCGTTTTTGTCAACATGCAGATAGCTTGATATTGTTATCTTACTGGCAGTTCAATGTAAAATGTGCTTCCCTTGCCTCTGCCTTCAGACTCTGCCCAAATTCTGCCGTTGTGGGCTTTAATAATATGAAAAGTTATAAACAAACCAATGCCCCTGCCTGTGCCATGCACCTTTATTGCCTCTTTTCCTCTCTCAAAAAGCTTATTAAACAGCTCTTTCTGGTTTTCTTTTGGAATGCCTACTCCAGTGTCTTTCACAGCAATCAAAACCTTGCTGTCTGCGGTTGACGTCTTAATCACGACAGATCCTTCCTGGGTGTACTTAATCGCATTATCAACAATGTTAAACATGGCTATTTTAAGCTTTTCTGAATCTGCTTTAATTTTAGGAATTCTCTTTGGCACCTTAAACTCAAACTTCAATCCCCTGGCCCTGGCCTCAAAACCAAGCTCTTCTTCAACTTCTTTAAAAATAGGGGTTAAGTCAACTCCTTGTCTTAAGACTACAACTTCTTTGCCAAGCTGGAATTGAGTAATGTCCAAAAATTCATTAACAACCTTAATTAATCTTTTGGTTGATATTTCAAATTTACGCAAAGTTTCTTTTATTTTTAAAGGTATTTTGCCGTATGTCCCGCTCAACAACAAATCAAGATAACCCCTCATAGAAGTCAAAGGCGTTCTCAAGTGATGCTGCGAAGCCATAATAAACTGATTCTTAACCTCTCCCAACCGACCAAGCTCTTTCCTGGCCCGCTTCTCTACCTCATACGCCTTACTTACCTTCCTTGCCATCTCCTCCATCTTCTCCCTTTGCCTAACCTCCCTCCAAACACTCCTGATAAG
>Ga0272441_10002666_pt1 | contig 35688 bp, 33 predicted proteins | sample SSMProp6N_FD_193582 | JGI IMG/M metagenome (GOLD analysis project Ga0272441, IMG submission 193582) | Marine sediment archaeal communities from Little Sippewissett salt marsh, Falmouth, MA, United States - SSM-Prop-6N | ecosystem: Environmental > Aquatic > Marine > Wetlands > Sediment ...
AATATCCTGGCCGGTCTAGCCATTGGTGTATTCCAAAAAGACATGAACTTTGTCGATGCCGCCCAGACCTACACCCTGCTCACCGTAGGCGACGGATTGGTGAGCCAGATCCCTGCACTGATTATCTCCACCGCTGCCGGCATCGTCGTGAGCAGGGCCGGTGCCGAAAAGAATCTGGGGCTCGAAATCGGAAGCCAACTGCTGGTTCAACCCCGGGCCTTCGTTGTCGCTTCAGCTATCCTATTTGGTTTCGGTCTGGTTCCCGGAATGCCGACCCTTCCATTTTTAATATTATCCGCTACGGCTGGATTGGTGGCCTATCTGGTGTTTCAAACCGAGCGGGCCAAGCAAGAAAATGCGCGTGAAATCGCCCTGCAGCAAACGAAAAGGGCTGAAGAAAAACCGCCGGAAGCCTTCAAACCCTTGCCGCCCATCGATGTGCTGGCCCTTGAAGTCGGTTATGGTCTGATTCCGTTGGTGGATGTGGAACAGGACGGTGAGCTGCTCGAGCGCATCAAATCCATCCGCCGGCAGATCGCCCAGGAAATTGGCATCGTGGTACCGTCCATTCACATCCAGGACAACATGAAACTCAAACCGGGCGCCTATTCCATATTTTTGAAAGGCATCGAAGTCGCCAGCGGCGACCTGATGATCAACCATCTCCTGGCCATGAATTCGGGTAAAGCCGATGCGAAGATCAGCGGCATTGCCACCCGGGAACCGACCTATGGCCTGGAGGCCTTCTGGATCAACCCGGCGGCCCGTGAGGATGCCAATTCAAAAGGATATACGGTTGTGGATCTGGCAACGATCATGACTACTCACCTTTCCGATGTCATCCGCCGCCATGCGCACGAGTTGGTGGGTCGACAGGAAATCCAGAAAATGCTCGATAGCATCAAGGGCAGTCATCCCAAAGTGGTGGAAGAACTGGTTCCCAATCTTATGTCCTTGGGGGGGGTGGTCCGGGTGATCCAGAATCTTCTGCAGGAACAGGTGCCCGTTCGGGATTTGCTCACTATTTTGGAGACCCTGGCAGACTGGACCCCCACCACCAAGAAACTGGAAATCCTGACCGAACACGTGCGTCAGGCCCTTGCCAGAACCATTACCCATTTTTATCAGTCTGACGATGGCAAGCTGCATGTGCTTACGTTGGATCAGCGGGTTGAGAAAAAGGTCGCCGAGTCGCTTCAGCAAACCGATCAGGGATCTTTTCTGGCCATCGACCCCGCCTTGGCAAAGACCATTATGGATGACCTGAGCATTAAAATGGAGGACTATAAATCCTTGGGTGTTCAACCTCTGCTCGTCTGCTCGGCCCAGATCCGGAGCCATTTTAAAAAACTGGCCGACCGTTTCATTCCCGGACTGGCCGTGCTTTCTTATGATGAGATCGTTAGCAGCGCCAAGATACAAATAGTGGGAACCGTGGAGGCCTCAGATGCAGATTAAGCGCTTTGAAGCGGCCGATATGACAGAAGCCCTTCGTTTGGTGAAACGTGAGTTTGGCGACGATGCCGTGATTCTGTCGGCTAAAGAAGTTCGACCGGGTGGGTTTTTCAGTGCGTTGAGAAAAAAGAGTGTCGAGATTACCGCAGCCACCGATTATCCGGTGGACGAAGCCCGAAAAAGCAACGATTTTTCAGGACTGTTGTCGAAACATATGAACACTGACGGGGAAACGGATCGCGTTTCTTTATCGTCATCACCTCCGCCCCCTATGCCATGTGCCCGGAAATTCCAGTCAATTTCGCATCAGCAACCGGCATCGGAAAAACAGCATCTGCCATACGATAGGAGCCAGCCGACACGGACGCAGGAATTGATTTCGCAAGAAGTCAACGCCGACCCGGAGACAACGCGCAGTGGTGGGGCAGGGGAGGTCCCGATGGCTGAAGCGTTTCCAAACCCGCCCATCGCCGACCCTTTTTATCGCGATACTGCAGCGCAGAAAGTCATTGCGTTGGTGGGGCCGTGCGGCGCAGGAAAAACCACCACGGCGGCCAAACTGGCTTGGCATTGCCGGGTGGTAGAAAAGAAACCGACCGGGCTGATCAGCCTTGATCGTTTTCGGATCGGGGCAAACGGTATGCTGGCAAGGGTTGCGCGCATCATGAATCTGCCGCTTCGCATCGTCCACGACGCCGAGCAGCTGAAATCGGCGTTCACCGATCTGACTGACGTCGATGTGATCTTGATCGATACCCCGGGTATGAGCGGCACGGACACATCTATGATGATCGAGGTCTGCTCCCTGCTGCGAACCGCCGAACCGGACGAGACCCATCTGGTGGCCAATGCAACCGTCCGGGACGACGTGTTTGAAGCCTGTGTAGCAGCTTATGCGCCCCTGGGGGTGAATCGGTTGCTCCTCACCCATTTGGATGAGCATATCGGCGAGGCCGCCGGATTGAATCGGGTTGAGCGATGCGGGCTTCCGTCCTCTTTTTTTAGCGACGGGGTGGATCTGTCCGATGGCTTTCATGAATATACGACCACGAGGCTGGCCGGGACGCCTGCTTCTTGTGAGCCCGCTGGTGGACAGGTGACGCTTTTTTCCAGAAAACGAGGTCAGATAAAAACCGGTTCCGCCGACAGCGATGCGACCGGTGATTCGGTCCACTATTTGGCCAACCGAAATTCCGAGCTGTTTCATCATCCCGCCTGCAAGTCGGTAAAACGGATCAACGCGGAGAATATCACCGCCTTCAACAGCATTGAACAAGCCATGGACGAAGGCTTCAAACCGTGCCGGGCATGCTGCGATATCGGCATGATCAGAAAAGCGGTAACGGAAGGCTTTGGTTACCAGCATGCGCGTTCCATGTAACCCGGGAGAACTAACCGCAATGCCAAATTATGAGATGACCGGACAGATCATCAGCCTGAACCAGAAAAGAAGACAGAGACTCGCGATGATGAAAAAGGGTGCCGCGAAATCGTCACCGGCCAGGGTCATCGCCATCACCAGCGGCAAAGGGGGCGTTGGCAAAACCAATATCGTCGCTAATTTAGGTTACGCCCTGTGCAAGTCGGGCAAACGGGTGCTCATCTTCGATGCGGACCTGGGACTCGGAAACCTGGATGTGCTTTTGGGCCTGACGCCCCAATTCAATCTATCCCATGTGGTCGAAGGCAAGAAGAAATTGTCGGAAATCATCATCAGCGGGCCGGGGAATTTAAAGATACTGCCCGCCTCGTCGGGGATTCAGGAGTTGACCAAGTTAACCTTCGCTCAGAAATTAGAGATATTCAACGAACTGAACACACTCTTGAGCGAATTTGATATCGTGTTGATCGACACGGCCGCCGGCATCTCCTCCAACGTGCTCTATTTCAATGCCTCCGCCAACGAGATCATGGTGGTCGTCACCCCTGAGCCGACTTCCATTACCGATGCATATGCATTGATGAAAATCCTTTCCGTCAAATACCAGGAGAAGCATTTCCGGCTGATCGTCAATCTGGCAAATAATGCAAAAGAAGCGGATGACGTGAGCCGACAGCTCTGTCTGGTGGCCAATCGGTTTCTGGACGTCTCCATCGAGTATTTCGGGAATGTGCTGGTGGACGACAAGGTGAAGGCCGGTGTTCGCAAACAGAAAGTCGTCAGTGAAATGGCCCCCATGACCCAGGCGAGCCGAGACTTCGCCGAACTGGCCCATAAACTCGTTCGATCTCAACCGATGATTGACCGCCCGGAGAGTCGACCGCTGATCTGGCGGGATATCGTTTAAACTAAAAAGCAGAACGGAAGAATTCCTAAACGTGGAGCAAAAATATGGATCTGGCCCAATCACGAGAAGAAAATTTCGGAAAAGAGAGCCATTTGCTGCGGAATCAGATTATCAACGAATACCTTCCCTACGTGAAGCGTATCGTGAATCGGATCGCGGTTCATCTGCCGGCCACCATCGAGGTGGACGACCTGATCAATGTGGGAATTATCGGATTGATTCAGGCCATTGAGCGGTACGACCCGACCCGGGACAATAAGTTTATCACTTACGCTGTCTTTCGCATCAAAGGCGCCGTGTTGAGCGAACTGCGATCGCGCGATTTTCTGGGGCGTACCACACGAAGAAAGATCCGGGATCTGGAAAAGGCCTATGTGAAGCTGGAACAGAAATTGGGTCGGGACGTGGCCGACGAGGAGGTGGCCGAAGAGATGAACATGGACCTGGAACAATTTTATAAAGTCAAGCGGATGTCAAGCATCTCTTTCGTCAGCTTCGAGGAGGTCGGGCAGGCATCGCGAAGCGATACGGCGACGATTGCCAGTTCTCTGGCCCATGGTGATGCCGATGACGCGCTGTCCATGACCACCATGAAGGAGATCAAGTCCACCATCGCCCAAAATATCGACTTGCTGCCGGAAAAAGAAAAGCTTGTCGTCTCGCTCTACTATTCCGATGAGTTGACCATGAAGGAAATCGGTAAAGTCATGGATATTACTGAATCTCGGGTTTCCCAGATCCATGCGCAGGCCATCATCCATTTGAGAAGCAAACTGCGCCGGGAGGGATTGCTTGAGGATTGATCGGGATCTTTACGCACCGACCTGCATGCGCGGCCGTGTTGATGAAAAGGAAAAGAGGTGAACATGTTACTTGCCAGCTATGAAATTTGGGGCGTCGTCATTACCGCACTGCTGATCGGATTCTGGATCATAAAACGGGGGATTGCCCGGAATAGTGGCGAATCGGCGATCGGGTTGGATGGCGCGATTTTCGATTCTTCCTGCCGGGATCATGATGTCGAGCATCGGGCGCTCATGTTCCTGATGGCCCAGAAAACCGATTCCGTATTGACCGCCCTGGCTCGTACCATCGAGCAGGAACGACAAAAACTGGGCGCTGTCGTCAGAAAACCGTCGATGAGCGTGGCGGTTGATGACTTACAGGCAGCCCCGAAACCTGTCGCGACCAGTCATTCATCGTCCTATGACCAGATTCTGCCCTTGGCCAACGATGGGATGGCGGCCACGACGATCGCCCGTCAATTGCGATTGCCCGAAGCGGAAGTCTCCATGGTAATTCGCTTGAATGCTGCCTGACCGCTGATTGGGCATTGATTTCATAAAATAGGAAAAAAAGACCGGTAGGGCACTTGTTGCCTACCGGTTTTTGATTTTCAGCCGGTTTCGCAAGTTCTTGTCTCGTGTAGTCAGCCGAATAGAGAGACGGGCCGGAATGCGGCGGTTATGGCATACAGGTTGCACAAAACCCTGTTAGCCATGAATAAACCCAACACAACCCATCAGGAGTCAACCCCATGAGTGGTGGAATGTACCTTGCCGCAGCCGGCGCCCTGGTTCAGCAATTGCGACTGGAGGTGCTTGCCAACAATGTGGCCAACATCAATACCATCGCCTATAAAGGCGATCGATCCGTTTTCCAGATTCCGGAGGAGACCGAACCCCAGACATTTGAGACATCCATTGAAGGGATTCAAACGTTGTCACCCTACGCACCGCCTTTTTCTACCGTCACAGATTTCAGTCAGGGTGCGATCCGACAGACCGGCAACCCGTTGGATGTGGCCATTAATGGCGACGGCTTTTTTTCCATTCAGACGCCCGACGGTGTCCAGTATACGCGTCAGGGGAGTTTTACCCTGGACGCCGAAGGGGTGCTGGTCACCCCGGAGGGCTATCCGGTCCTCGGTGACGGAGGTGAGATTGCCCTGGAGGAGGGAACCGTTGAGATCGACCTGCAAGGAGGCGTTTACGTGGATGGTGACGAAGTGGGCCGGCTGCAAATTACCGATTTTACCAATCCTGAGACGCTGATAAAAGCCGGTAACGGCCGATTTGTTGGATCGGAGGGGACGATTTCGGCTGAGCTCCCGGAAAACACCACCTTGAGCCAGGGGTATCTGGAGACCGCCAACATCAACCCGGTGCAGGCCATGACCGAGATGATTGAAACATCCCGGGCCTTTGAAGCTTATCAGAAAGTGATCCAGAGCGCTGACGAAGCCACATCCAAGAGCATCAATGATGTGGGCAAGACCATCTAACTGTGAACAGATGAGGAGGAACCCATGATCAGAAGTCTATGGTCCGCGGCCACCGGAATGCAGGCCCAGACAATGAACATCGATGTGATTTCAAACAACCTGGCCAATGTGGCTACCACCGGTTTTAAAAAGAGTCGGGCCGATTTTCAGGACCTGCTCTATCAGACCCTGCGATCACCGGGGGTGGCCTCGTCCGCCGATACGCAGGTGCCGACCGGCATTCAGGTGGGAACCGGTGTGCGTCCGGCCGCCGTCCAGAAGATGTTCACCCAGGGAGAATTCGTACACACCCAAAATGAACTGGACATGGCCATCGAAGGTGAGGGGTTTTTCCAGGTGATTCAGCCCAACGGAGAGACCGCCTATTCTCGGTCAGGTTCATTCAAACTGGACAATGAAGGGCGGGTGGTGACGTCGGATGGGTTTGCCATGGAACCGGAACTGACCATTCCGGCAGATTCGTTGGCCATTTCCGTCGGGATCGACGGAACGGTATCGGTGCTGCTGGCCGGCGAAAACCAACCGACCGAGATCGGCAACATTGAACTGGCCCAGTTTGTCAACCCGGCCGGGTTGAGGAGCATCGGTAGAAATCTGTTCATGCCTTCTGCCGCTTCGGGAGATGCCACCACCGGAACGCCGGGTGCGGAAGCTTTCGGGAACATCGCCCAGGGGTACCTGGAATCGTCCAATGTGAGCGTAGTGGACGAAATGGTCAACATGATCGTGGCCCAACGGGCCTATGAAACCAACAGCAAAACCATCCAGGCGTCTGATGAAATGCTCCAGACGGCAACCAACCTGAGAAGGTAAAAACGATGATGACTCACGGAATCCAACCACCCGACAATACGGGAAAGCTGGGTGCAGGCCTTATTATCATGGCCGCGCTGTGTCTGCTTGCCCCGGCCGCTTTTTCCTCTGATGGCACCTGCCTCACACTCAAGGCGGAGTCCCTGGTCGAGCAAGAATCGGTTCGCCTGTCCGACATTGCCACCTTGACCGGCCCATCGGAGAACCAGTTGAAGACCTTAGGCGCAACGATTGTGGCCAGGGCCCCTCAGCCTGGTCAGACCCGGTTCGTGGGTGTCGACTATATGCGCATTCGTCTCAAACAGGCCGGTGTCGATACGGCGTCGATAACTTTTAAAGGTCCTTCGGACGTGCGGATTACCCGTCGGTCGGCAACGCTGCCCATCCAACGCATCCAGCGTGCGGTTGAGACGGCGATCCGCAGTCGGATGCCATGGAAAAACGAGGATGTGGTCATTGGAGAGATTACCCTGGATGAGACCCTTCAGCTGCCCACGGGAAGACTGACCTACCGGATCGAGCCCTCCCGCAACGAAGATTACCTGGGCCGCACCAATTTGGCGCTGCATCTTTTCGTGGATGGCGAACCGGTGCGAAAGGTCTGGGTCAATGCGGACATTTCCGTCATGGCGGATGTGGTCACCGTGATTCGGCCTTTAGGAAAGCACGCCTATATCGAACGGGCAGACCTCTCGGTTGAACGCCGAAATCTGAAAGATCTGTCGTCGGATACGATTAGCCGTATCGAAGACGCCCTGGGCAGTCGGACGACGCGGATGATCTATCCCCAAACCGTTCTTCAATTGAGCATGTTTGCCTCACCGCCGTTGGTCAGAAGAGGCGATGTCGTCAAGGTTATCGCCAACGCCGGGCCAATGATCATTACTGCCACCGGTGTGGTCAAACAGCAAGGCGGTAAAGGGGAGATGGTGCGGGTGGAAAATACGGATTCCAAAAGGATCATCACAGCCCGGGTCACCGGACCAGGTGCCGTTGAAGTAAATTTTTAGCGAGGTACATAATGATCCATCAAAATAAATCAGGCCTGACAGGCAGATTCGGGCAATTGGCGTTCATGCTTTTATGGGGCATCGGATTGACCGGTTGTGCCGGGGGATTTCCTGGAATGGCCAATCCGGTTCAGTCCAAGGCACCCATATACAACACACCCCAATTGATGACCCTGCAGGGTGCGCCGGTGACAACCCCCGAAGCCCAATCGGACGGGTCTTTATGGCTGGAGGATGCACCCTTGATCACCATGTTTGCCGACCAGAAGGCCCGAACCGTGGGGGACATCGTGACCATTAAAATCGCCGAATCGTCGGCGGCAACCAACAAGGCCAGTACGGCGACGGATCGCTCTTCTTCCCTGAACGCCAGTGTGGATGCGTTCTTCAATGCAGAAAAAAGCTTTCCGGCGGATCACCCGTTCTTCAACCCCTTTGCTAAAGTGGCCGGTGGGGTGGAGAGTGAATTCGAAGGCACCGGAACCACCAGGCGGAGCGGAGACCTGAATGCCTATATCTCAGCCTTGGTGACACAGGTACTGCCCAACGGCAACCTGGTCGTCACCGGATCGCGCGAGGTGTTGATCAACAACGAAAACCAGATCATCCAATTGACCGGTATGGTGCGGCCCCGCGATATCAACGCAAAAAACCAGGTGCTTTCCACTTATGTGGCTGATGCCAGGATTTCCTACAGCGGCACCGGTGTGGTTAATGACCGTCAAAAACCCGGCTGGCTGACCAATATTATCATGAAGATTTGGCCCTTTTAAGAATTAAAATACAATATCCAAAAACCAAATGACAAATAAATAACAATATCCAAATCCAAAATACAAACCCTTGAAGGCCTTGAAGCAAGGGCATTCCAATCATCAAAATTGGAGAAATCAAAATAACCATCAACCGTTGATTTTTGTCCTTGTTTGAGATTTGGGCGTTGTAATTTAGAAATTATTTAAGATTTGTTATCTGGTGCTTGTTATTTGTTGTTTCCGGTTCAGGAATTAAGGACAGAAGGGTTTAAATGAAAATAAAACGCATAGTACGCATTGCCCTGTTGGTGGTCGTCGGCCTGGGATGGCATGGCATTGCCGGTGCGGCCAGGCTCAAGGACATCGTCGAGATCAACGGGGTCCGCATGAACCAGCTGGTGGGTTATGGCCTCGTGGTGGGGTTGGACGGATCCGGCGACGGAAAGAAAGCCACCTTTACGGTTCAATCCTTGGCTTCCATGTTGGAAAAAATGGGCGTGACCGTCGACCAGAAGGATATTAAGGTCAAAAATGTCGCTGCGGTCATGGTGACGGCCAAATTGCCGCCCTTTGCCAAACGGGGAAACCGCATCGACGTACTGGTCAGCTCCATCGGCGATGCCAACAACCTTCAGGGCGGCACGCTCATGCTGACGCCGCTTAAAGGCATTGACGGAAAGATTTACGCGGTGGCGCAGGGTCCGGTGAACACCGGTGGTTTCGGTGCCGGTGGCACGGCCTCCACGGTGGTAAAGAACTTTCCTACCGTGGGGCGGGTGCTGTCCGGTGCCATCATCGAACGGGAGGTTCCCAATGATTTTAAGGACAACGACAGGTTGTTGTTCAGCCTGCACAACCCCGATGTCAATACGGCAGCGCGGGTGGTCGAGGTGATCAATACCCAATTTGCTGAACCGGTTGCCCGTGCCCAGGACCCCGGTACCATTGAAATAACCATCCCGGACCGCTACATGGGCAATACGGTACCCCTGCTGGCTTCACTGAGCACGCTCGAGGTGCAGCCGGACAATGATGCGAAGGTGGTGATCAATGAACGGACCGGTACAGTGGTCATGGGAGAACAAGTGCGCATTTCGACCATCGCCATTGCCCACGGGAATTTGAGTATCGTTGTCAAAGAGAACGTCAATGTCTCCCAGCCGCTGCCCTTTTCCGATGGGCGCACCGTGGCGTCGCCGAACACCCAGGTCAATGTTCAGGAAGATAACAATCAACTGGTCGTGGTTCCGAATGGGGTGAGTATCGGCGACGTGGTCAATGCCCTCAACGCCCTGGGGGTTTCACCCAGGGACCTGATCGCCATATTCCAGGCCATTAAGGCGGCCGGTGCGCTTCAGGCGGATCTGGAGGTGATCTGATGGCCGATTTTAACCCGATGGACATGGAATCCACGATTTTTCAGCTGCGTGCGTCCAGCGCTGACCAAACGCGTTCAGCTGCCGAATCGGGGTTGCGGCGCGACGGTCATTCAGAGGCAGACCTCGAGAATGCCAGCAGGCAGTTCGAGTCCTTGTTGCTCAATTTCATGATTCGTGAAATGCGGGCAACGGTACCTGAATCCACACTGTTCCCCCCATCCATGGCGGAGGAGATTTTTACGGGCATGATGGATGAACAAATCGCCGGGGAGATGGCGCAAAACGGCGGCATCGGCATTTCCCGTATGATTTTCAACCAGCTCAAGGGGCAAAAATAAGCCCCGCAACGGGTCAGCAAGCAAATATGATGCATCGATAAATTAAAGCCTTCACCGCAAAAGGCCGATAAGCAGGGAAACGGACCATGATCGGTGATCATGGGAAACAAGATCAGTCGCGTTCAGGAGATCTTAAATGCAAATTCCCGAAAAAGGCCCCTTGCAATATCTGCCCGTCCAGAACAGATCGGCTGAAGAGATGCCACCGCCAACAGCCGAACCGTCAGATGCGCAGAGTAAGATTACGGAAAAGGATACCGTCAGCCTCACGGAAAGAGGCCTTGCGTTCAAGGCCGCCGCCGAACTTGCGCATGACCTGCCTGAAATCCGTGAAGACCGGGTGATGCAATTAAAACGTCAGCTTGAAGAAGGAACCTACCGTGTAAAAGGCCATCGGGTTGCCGTGAACATGATCAACGAGACCCTTGAAAATAACCAGGTGCTTGAACACATCGACACCAAGGCATGACCGCAAGCCACAGGACAACACCATGAATGTGAAGATAGTCGAACTGCTGGATGTACTGGATGAAGAGGCGGCCTGTTACCGGAACATGCAACGGGTCCTGACCGATGAGGAAGCATCGATTTCCCTTTCGAGAAAGGAACGGTTCGACCAGGTTCAGTATGAAAAGGAATTACTGGTGGCCAAGCTCCAACGGCTTGAAGAAAAGAGAAAAATGCTGGTCGGTCGATTGTCCGAAGCATACCAGACAGACGATAACGCAATGACGATCAGCCAACTGGCGCATGTGGTCAAAGCGCCAACCCGTCATCATCTACTGGCGTGCGCCAGTCGTTTACGATCGATCATCGGCGATGTGCATGAGAAGAACAGGCACAACCAGCTGATGATCAATCAATATCTGGATCTGATCAACGGATCGTTGAAGCTGCTGACCAATCTCATTGAAGACAACTCGGTTTATCAAAAACCCGGGACCCATCAAACGTCGGTTGGTTACCAGGCCGGCGGGGGGCGATTCATTTGTGGAACCGTTTGAACATCGATAGCCGATAGCAGAGGCACAAGTTATGGCAAACATCATATACGGCATGTTGAACGTTGCCCGGACGGCACTGATCACCCAGCAAAAGGCGCTGGACATCACGGCCAACAACATCGCCAATGTGAACACCGAAGGCTACTCCCGGCAGCGGCTCAATATGGAGCAGAATGAACCGGTCCGTTACGAAGGGGGTACCTTGGGCACCGGCGTCCGGGCCAACCGGACGATTCAGCGGATTTACGACCGGTTTCTGGCGGGCCAGATTGCCGGTGCCGCCTCGCAGCAAGGGCGTTGGGATGCCCAGCTTGAGACACTGGAAAAAGCCGAATTGATGTTTGACGATGCCTCCGGTTACGGCTTGAATGGTGCGATGACTGAATTCTGGAATTCTTGGCAGGATGTGGCCAACAATCCTTCCGGGTACACGGAACGGGCGACGCTGCTGGCCAATACCGAAAACCTGACCATGGTATTCAATAAATTGTCCCGTGACTTGAGCCAGGTTCAAGGGGACAGCGATCTCAGCATCAAAGGGGCGGTGGATTCTATCAACGGCTTGACCAGCGAGATCGCCAGCCTGAATTTGAAAATTGCTGAAGTAGAGGCTGGCAACGAACACAGTGCCAATGCATTCAGGGATCAGCGGGATCTCAAGCTTAATGCGCTTTCCAGTCTTGTCGACGTGAACAGTTTCGAAGATGCCGACGGATACCTGACCATCATTACCGCCAACGGTCACACCCTGGTGGACCGGACCCGTTCGTGGGACCTGACCACCGAAACCAATGCCAACGGATTTCAGGACATTTTTTGGGAAAGCAGCAGCGGCGCCCAACAGAACATTACCGGCGACCTTTCAACCGGAAAGCTTAAAGGCTGGATTGAAGCCAGGGATGTCATCATCCCGGAATATCTGACCCGGCTGGATGATATGGCCGTTGCCATGGCCAACGCAGTCAACACGCAGCACAATAGTGGCCTTGACCGCAATGGGGATCCCGGGTTGGATTTTTTTTCACCCTTTACCGGCGCATCAGATATCACCGTCAACGGTCTGATCGTCAACGATACCAATTTGATTGCAGCTGCTGCCGATACCGAGGGGGTGCCGGGTGGCAACAGCAATGCCATCGCCGTGGCCGAGATCCAGCATCGGCTGCTGATGAGCGGCGGTAGTGCCACCATTGATGACTTTTTTAATGGTCTGGTCAGCGATGTGGGCTGGTTCGTCTCTCAGGCCAAGGTAAACATGGACCATCAATCCACGGTTTCATTGCAGTTGGCCACCTACCGGGAGGAGGTATCCGGTGTATCTATGGATGAAGAAATGGTCAACATGGTTCAGTTTCAAAGCGCATATAATGCCGCCGCCAAGCTGGTGTCCACGGTCGATGAAATGCTCGAAGCGCTTATCGCCATGGTGTAAAAAAAATAACAGGAGGTCACGATGCGAATCAGCGCTAAAATTATGGCCGAGCATATCAAGGCCAACCTGGCCAAACAGAGCACCCAACTCATGGAGACACAGCTTAAACTGGCCTCCGGAAAGCGGATCAACAGACCTTCGGATGATCCCATCGGGATGGGCAAGGTCCTCGACTATCGAACAACCCTGCATACTGTCGAACAATATCGCGAAAATATTCTGGAGTCCAGAACCCGGGTCCAGTTCACTGAAGCGGTGCTGGGCCAGGTCAGTGAGTTCATCGAGGATGCCAAGAAGCTGGCCACCAACCCTGATATTGAAGATAAAACGGCCTTTGCACAAGAGATCGGCAATATCCGTCAGCAGGTTCTTGGCCTGGCCAACTCAAAATATGGCCCCAATTATCTTTTTTCCGGCCATCGCAGCGATACGGCGTCCTTTGACCTGGCACCCCCTTATGGCTATAACGGCGACAACGGCTCCCACCGTGTGGTTGTGGGGGAGGGCATCACCGTTCCGATCGAAGCGGACGGCAGCCAGATGTTCATCGATGGCACGGACAACCTGTTTCAAGTTCTCGATGATCTGGAAACGGCCCTGCTCGCCACTCCCTATGACCCCGCGGCGGTTAAAAGTACAGTGGATCCGCTATACCGAATCGCCGACCGTGTTAAACTGGCCCGCAGCGGTTTGGCCACCGATTATAAACGCCTGGACAGGACAGACGAGTATTGGAAGAATTTCGGCAATGCGGTAGAAACCATGCGCCAGACCGTGGAAGATGCCGATATCACCAAGACCGCCATCGACATGCAGGTGCAGCAGACTGCCTACGAAGTCCTGCTGGCGACCGCTGCCCAGGTCGTTCAACCCACCCTGGTGGATTTTCTCAGATAGGTCATTTAGGATTCGCCATGCCTTGGGGACGGGGAATGGTGCCGACGATGATTTCCACCCGTCGATTTTTGCGTCGGCCCCGTTCAACATCGTTTTCCGCGATGGGTCGGTATTCTCCAAAGCCCATTGTCGATAGACGCTTGGGATCGATTGTGGTCTGGTCCAGCAGGAACTGGGCGACAGTGGCGGCCCGGGCGATGGAGAGTTTGAGGTTGGATTGAAACGGGCCGCCCGTGACGGGAACATTATCGGTATGGCCGGCAATGACGATGTCGCCGGCGGTTTCGCTTGTCAGAATCTGGCCGATTCGAAGGATCAGGGGTTTGAGTTCGGGCTTGATGTCCGCTTTTCCCGAGTCAAATGTGCTCTCTCCCATCATGCGAATGACCAGTTGGTCTTTCTTGGCTTCGATTTCAATGTCGTCTTCAATTTTCCGGTAAAGCTCCTCGAAATTTTCTTCCAGCTCTTGACCGATAAATTCCTTTACCCGTGTGGCAATAGCCGTCTGGTCGAAATCCTTGGCAATCATCTTCAGGCCATGGCGAGGCGATTCGGAAACATTCTTTTTCCGTTGCATGCCAAATGCTTTTTCCATGGATCCGGCGACCTGTTTGTACTTCTGGCGATCGATTTCGGAAAAGGAGAGCAGCAGCACGAAGAAACAGAGCAGCAGGCTCATCAGGTCGCCGAAGGTGGTCACCCACAAGGGCGCGCCTTTTACACATGGGGGACATTCCTGGAGGTCGTTGCTCATCGTTTACCTGCTACTCAGCGTTTTTAGATTCAGTTTCAGACTGCTGCCGCTCTTTGGGGGAGAGGAAAATCTTCAGGGATTCCTCCAGCACCATGGGGGAGACGCCCCGGTTAATGGCAATGGCCGCCTCCACGATGATGCTTTTGTTTAACCGCTCCTGCTCACTTCGCAGGGCCAGCTTGTCGGCGATGGGCAGGGCGATGAGATTGGCGATGACTGCGCCGTACAAGGTGGTCAACAGCGCCACAGCCATGGCTGGGCCGATGCTGGACGGGTCTGCCATGGAGGCAAGCATCTGGACCAGACCGATGAGCGTCCCGACCATACCGAATGCCGGCGCGGAATCGCCCATCCCTTTAAACACATTCTGACCAGTGGTATGCCGCTGCCCCATCAGGCGGATATCCTTGTGAAGCATATCGGCGATCAGCCCTTCGTCATAACCGTCAGACAGGTATCTCAGCGCCTTGACGGAAAAGGCATCCGTTGGGTTCTCCTTCTCAAGGGCAATGAGCCCCTCTTTTTTGGCAATGCGGGTAAAGCCCACCATCTCCTTGATGATATTTTCCGGTGCTTCCATTTTTACCAGAAAGGCTTTCATGGCCACACTGATGGAGCCAATGACATCGGACATCGTGAATTTGATGAAGGTGGCTGCCAGGGTCCCCCCGACAACGATCAGCAGCCCGGGGATGTTAATGAACACCAGGGCGCTGCCGCCGATGACGATGGAGACCAGAATCAGAACGCTTCCGCTGACCAGGCCGATGATGGTTGCAAGATCCATTTAGCGCCTCACGGTAGATTTGCGAATCAGCACCTTGTTGGAGATGGTGCCGATGTTGTTGAAATGTTTGAGTTTGTCGATGCTGTAGTCGTCCAGTTCGGTGTCGGCGGCCATGACGAAGGCTCCGGTTTTCATGCGCACATTGGCTGCGATCACCATACCGGCCGTCAAGTCGTCCAGTTCCCGTTCCTCCGCCATCTTTCGGGCCAGCGCATGCTGCTGTGCCACGTTGATTTCGAGCAACAACGCCACCACCTGAGGCGACAACTGGTAACCCCTGATCCGCTGCAGGCGTTCTGCGATGCTGTCGAGGGCGATCTTGCCCTTGTGGATCATGTTGTCGTAAATGGAGGCCGCCGAAATCAGTTGGGCCCCGACAGGAATTTCATCACCGGCCAGTCCATCGGGGAACCCCTTGCCATTGTGCTGTTCGTGATGCATGCCCACCAGCAGGGCCGCCGGCTTCATGATCGCTATTTCACCGATGATGCGCGCGCCCATAGCGGCGTGGGATTGGTACAGCTGGCGTTCGTTTTCAACCATTTCCGTGCGGCGTTTATTTAAAATGGATTTGGGAATGCCCACCATGCCGATGTCGTGGAGCAGGGCTGCCGTTTCGATGATGGGCGTCTCCGCATCACCCACATCGGGATGCAGACCGGCCAGTTTGACGGCCAGAGCGGCCGTTCGGCGGCAGTGTCCCCCCAGTTCATCGTCAACAACTTCCATCATTCGGGAGAACATGCGAATGGTCTGGATGTGGTTGGCGGTAATGATCTCGATTTTGCGGTTGAGCGACCGCTCCAGGTTGACGATACGCGCGCCAATTTCAACTCTGGCGCGCAGGGCGTCCATGTCGATGGGCTTGGTGATATAGTCGTCAACGCCGCTTTCCAGGCCGCGCACGATATCCGCGCTGGAATCCTGGGCGCTGATCAGTATCAGGTAAATATAACCGGATTCGTGGAGCTCTCGGATTCGGCGGCACAATTCAAGCCCGTCCATGCCAGGCATCATCCAGTCGCTGATGACCATATCGACGGGCGTGCCACCAATGGTTTCCCAGGCCGTATTGCCGTCGACAGCCTGATGCACCGTGTGGCCCCACGCGCACAGGCGTGATGCCAAAAGCTTCAAGGTGACCGGGTCGTCGTCTGCAATCAGGATGTTCATGGTTTTGTATACTTGAATACATGCTGCATGGGGCTTTGTAAAAATAAGCCTCAATTCAGGTCCGGAGGCCTTGCCTGTGGCGTTCTAAAGCGCATCGTCGAAAGTCCGTTTTGCTGTATGTTCATATCGGCAGCCCCTATTAAAACTTAAGCAATCAATTTCAGGGATTTTGATCACATCTACCCAACGGTTGTGCGCTGATGAATCAGTGGATCTTCAGTGGTAAATGTCTGCTTGACAAGGTTGCTGGTGAACCGGTAGGAACAGAATTTTTGAGCCTGTTTTCCACCCACCCGAATTTTCCATTGTTAGCGATCACAGGCGATGGAAAAGCCACAGGAGGCGCCGTCCATGGAAAAAGATTGCCTTTTCTGCAAAATTTCGCACGGTCAGATGGGAACCGACTTGCTGTTCGAGAACGACAATCTAGTCGTTTTCCGTGACATCAACCCTCACGCCCCCGTTCATCTGTTGATCGTTCCCAAACGGCATATCCGCAGCATCAACGACCTTACCGAATCGGACAATGAGATTCTGGCCGAAATGATCGTGACCGCCAGACAGATGGCCAAAAAGGAGAAGGTAAATGCCTCCGGGTACAAGCTTCTTTTCAATGTGGAGAAAGGTGGCGGACAGGTGATCTTTCATCTCCACCTGCACCTGATAGGGGGATGGGACAAATGATTGAAAGGGATATTACATGCGGGTAGTGGTGATCATCCCATCTCGCTACGGTTCCATTCGATTTGATGGTAAACCGTTAGCCAACATCTGCGGCAAACCGATGATCCAGTGGGTCTGTCAACGGGCCATGCAGGCCAAATGCATCGAATCTGTGCACGTGGCCACCGATGACAGCCGGATTCGGGACGCAGTTAACCGCTTTGGCGGCAACGTCGTCATGACTTCCGCCAGATGCCGGTCCGGCACCGACCGGGTGGCCGAAGCCGCCGGACGGCTCGGTCTGGACCCGGTGGACGTCGTGGTCAATATCCAGGGAGATCAACCCCTGGTGGATCCACGTTGCTTTGACGCCGTGGTACAACCTTTTTACGAAGACCCGGCGGTAAAGATGAGCACGCTGGCCTTTGCCATTGTGGACAAGCGTGAGATCACCGATCCGAAGGATGTCAAGGTCACCTTCGACAACAATGGCAATGCGCTCTACTTCTCCAGGGCGACCATTCCCCATGGCCGGGACGGGTTGAACGGCTACGACATTTATAAGCATCTGGGTGTCTATGCCTATACTCAAGAATTTCTGGAGTGCTTTAAAGGGCTCTCGCCCGGGCGGCTGGAAGAGATCGAAAAGCTCGAACAGCTTCGGGCCATGGAGCACGGCCACCATATCCGGGTGGTGGTGACGCCTTATGATTCTCCCGAGGTTGACCTGCCGGTGGACATCCAGCGCATTGAGGGGAAGATGGCGGGCATGGGGTTGTGCTGACAAGCTGCTCAATTGATCGTCTGTTCCACGATGCTTGAGGAGCCGGGATTGGGATCGGGCGGCAGGGGCGGCTTCGGCGAGGGCACCGGGGCTGCGCCTGCCGAAGATGAACGGGATGCTTTCTGCGCCTGCGCATTCAGTCGCTGGTTCAATGAATCAATCTGCTTGCTAAAGGCAGCCAGTTTTTTCTCAACTTCACGAATTCGATCCTTGACCATCTCCTGAAGACCCAGCCGCTCGAGGCCCAGCGTTAGCTCCATGGACTCCTTGCTCAGCTTTTCCAAGTCAAGCCGTTGCGCTTTCTTTTCGATTTCGGCGAGCCGACCCTGATCCTTTTTCAGGCCATCCGCCATAAGCAGAATTTGGGCGGCCAACTCCTCGTCGAACTTGCTGAACGCAGTGTTGAGATCTGCCATGTCTTTTTGCAGGGCGGCGACGGACGCTTCTGTTTTGTGGGTGATGGCAGCCAACGCGGATCGGTCCGCTTTGTCGTCAGTCATTCGTTTAAATTCGGTGGTGGCTTTTTTTAGGTTGATCTGCAGCGCGGCGGTGGCGGTTTCCAAGGCGTTGGACGTTTCGGTGAGTTGTTCTTCCATCTTCGCCTGTTTGAGGGAGAGGTTGGAAAAACGGGATTCCAGGTCCTTGGATAGATTCTGGACGCCCATGGAACCGGAAGTTTGGGTGTTGATGACCCGGTGTTTTATATCCAGATAGGCGATGACCAGAACAACCACCAACAGGCAGGGGATGAGCACGGCAACCAGTGTGACCCGGGTGCTCAGCTTTTCGATACGCAGATTATCTGCATCCGCCATATACATGGCATCAGGTTCCGCTTGCGCACCGCGGATGGTGAACCGGGAGGTATCGTCTTGATGATTCATGGTGTGGCTATTCCCATTCGATGGTGCTCGGTGGTTTGGAACTGATGTCGTATACGACGCGGTTGACGCCCCGGACTTCGTTGATGATCCGGTTGGAAATTTTTCCCAGCAACCGGTGGGGGAGCTTGGCCCAGTCCGCGGTCATGGCATCTTTGCTGGTGACTGCCCGGATGGCAACGATGTTTTCATAGGTGCGGCCGTCTCCCATGATGCCGACGCTTTTGATTGGCAGCAAAACGGCAAAGGACTGCCAGAGTTTGCGGTAATATCCGGATGCACGAATCTCTTCCTGGAGCACTGAATCCACTTCCCGCAGCACATCCAGGCGCTTTTTGGTGACCTCACCGATTACCCGGATGGCCAGCCCCGGGCCGGGAAACGGCTGTCTCCAAACCAATTCGTCATCCAAACCCAATGCCTTGCCCAGTTTGCGTACTTCATCCTTAAACAAATACTTTAAGGGTTCCACCAGCTTGAGTTTCATTTTTTTCGGCAGCCCGCCCACATTGTGGTGGGATTTGATTACCGCGGTGGGGCCCCCAAAAGCCGATTGGGATTCGATGATATCCGGGTAAAGCGTACCCTGGGCCAGAAAATCGGCATCTTTTATTTTCAAGGCTTCCGCCTCGAATACATCCATGAACTCCTTGCCGATGATTTTGCGTTTTCGTTCCGGATCGGACACGTTGGAAAGGGCCTTGACAAAACGCGAGGCGGCCTTGACGAAACGGATGTTGATCTTCAGGTGGCTTTTGAGTTTTTCTTTCAGCTGGACCGCCTCGTCTTTGCGCAGCAGGCCGTTATCCACGAAGATGCAAGTGAGGTTCTTGCCGATGGCCTGGTGAATCAAAAGCGCCGTCACGGATGAGTCGACGCCGCCAGAAAGGCCGAGAATCACACTTTTATCACCCACTGTTTTCCTGATCTGGCTGACGGTGTCCCGGGCAAAGGATTTCATGGTCCACGATGCTTTGCAACCGCAGATGTCAAACAGAAAGTTGTGGATCATTTTCCGTCCTTTGGCGGTATGCGCCACTTCAGGATGAAATTGAACGCCGAAGAACTTTTTGCGGATGTTGGCCATCGCGGCCACCTTGGTGTTGGCCGTCGATGCGCTGACGGAGAAGCCTTTGGGCAGGCCGTCGATGGAATCACCGTGGCTCATCCAGGTGACCGTTTCTTGGCCGATGCCGGAAAAAAGCCCTTTTTGCTGCCTGGCGGTCAGGGAGGCAAAACCGTATTCACGTTTGTCGGCTTTCTTGACTTTGCCACCCAAGGTGTCGACCATAAAATGCATGCCATAGCAGATGCCCAGTACCGGAATGCCAAGGTCGAAAATGCCGGCATCCACCCGAGGGCTGTCCTTTTCATAGATGCTGGATGGTCCACCGGAAAGGATAATGCCTTCGGGCGCCCAGGACCGAATCTGATCCGCGGTGACCGTCGGTGGCTCGATCTGGCAGTATACGCGGCATTCACGCACCCGCCGGGCGATGAGCTGGTTGAATTGGGATCCGAAATCGATGATGATAATCATGGATGGTCTCCGGGTTAAAACGTTGCAAATACCCTACAATTCAGCAGATTGGTAGGTTTTGGGGGGTAATACCATTATCAATTGAAAAAGGCAACCGGGCGCTGGTGCTTGTCGCCGGCCATGGTGATGCAGGTCAACCGGCCGCCGGTTGGCCCATGGGAACCGGCGGCCGGTTGGACCAGGGTGGAAGAAGACGGGGTCCGGGTTGATAAATTCGGCCTCTCGGACTATAAATCACGACGTAACCATCGCTTCGATGTTAAACGGGCGCTGCCAGATTCGCTGGCGCTCGGATGCAAACCATGAAATCGTTTGGCTGAACCGCGATAGCGAGCTATTCCCCGCCGCTTGTCGGCGCGAAGCAGAGATCCCGCTCGTCGGGGCGGCGGGGTTAGCGAGCGAACTGGAAATCGATTTTTTAATCCTTACGGTGAACCCTCCCCGCGGCTCGCCGCGGGGAGGGTTCAATATGCGTGCTGGCAAGCTGCGAAAAATTTGGTGCTGTCTGGCTATGCTCATCGCGATTTCAGGATGCGATTCCTCCCTGACGCAAAATGATCTCGAAGCGCTGCTGTCCAGGGGCGAAATGGTGCTGATTACGCGCAACAATTCTGCATGCTATTATGAGGGCCCCCATGGCCCCGTTGGATTTGAGTACGATCTGGCAAAGGCGTTTGCCGATCATCTGGGCGTGAACCTCCGCCTATCGATCATTGAAGATGAAATCGATATGATTACCGCCCTCAAAGCCGGTCAGGGCGATATCATCGCCCCCGGCGTTCCCTTTGGCAGCCAGTCGGCCCGACTGCTTTCTCTGGGTCCGGGTTATCTGGAGGTGGCACAGCAGGTGGTGGGTCGTCGCGGCGGTCCGGACATCCAAAGCAAGAAGGCGCTCGAGGCACACACGCTCTGGATGACCGGCAGCAGTGCCCGTATCGAATATCTGGAGGAACTGCGCCGCATCTATCCCGGCGTCAAATGGCAGATCTTGACGGCATACAGTGCCGAAGATCTGCTCCAGATGGTGTGGAACCGCGCCTTGCCGCTTACGGTCGTGGACTCTAACATCATGTCCATGAACCACCACTATTATCCGGAACTGACTGTCAAGCTGACCCTGGGCCATCCCCAGAAACTGACCTGGGCCACGGATCAACGCAACCGTCAATTGAAACAGGCCATCGCCACGTGGTTTGATCGAAAAGAGACCCGGGAGACCATCAAGGGCCTTATCGAGCACTACTACAGCCATCTGGAATCCTTCGACTACGTAGACCTGGCCAGATACCGTCGCCGAATCAAAGTTCGGCTTCCCAAATATCGGGCCTATTTCGAGGCCGCAGCCAAAAAATACAAGCTGGACTGGAAACTCGTCGCTGCCCAGGCGTATCAGGAGTCCCATTGGAACCCTCGCGCAAAAAGCTATACGGGTGTGCGGGGAATCATGATGCTCACCCGCGAAACGGCGGCGTCCATGAATCTGGAAAACCGAATGGACGTTGAGGCGTCAATTTTTGCCGGCACCCGCTATCTGGCCCGCCTGCACCGCCAGGTCGGCGAGTCGGTGCCCGAACCGGACCGCACGCTCATGGCATTGGCTGCCTACAACATTGGATTCGGCCACCTGCAGGATGCCAGGCAATTGGCCCGCCGGCAGGGCAAGCCGGAAAACAGCTGGCATGGCGTCCGGTCGGTCTTCCCGCTGTTACAGCAGAAAAAATATTACCGTACCCTTGAACATCGCTATGCACGTGGAAACGAAGCGGTCATGTATGTAGACCGTATCCGGACCTATTACAACATGCTCCAGCCGAATTTAGATGCCTTGGTCTCCGATTCGGCCGCGGCTGACGAACCACCGGTGCTTCCTTGAGAAGGCGTCAATACGCCTTTTACGGTCTATCGCGTCCCGGCGATTTGCGACCGGTGATACGATTTGCACAAAGGCCATGAATGTGGTAGAGACGGCCACCGACGGCACACTCCCTGGACATTTAACCATTCAGGAATGCTCAAGATAATGCCAGGCACCATCGTTCAGATATATGAAATCCAGACCCCGGATGAAGCCCGGGCCATGATCGGATTGGGTGTGGATCACATCGGCAGCGTGATCACTTCGCGAGATGATCGGCACGACCCGGTGGTCCGTGAAACCGTTAGCGTGGTTCGGAAGATGGGTGCGGTCAGCAGCCTGATTCCGCTCTATTCAGATCCGGAGGCGGTCTTCGATACCCTGGACTATTATCGGCCCCATATCGTCCATTTTTGTGACCGGTTGGATGACCACGGCGGCAGCTCGGTCCCTGCGGCGCTTCAGCTACAGGCGGCGATCAAACGACGGTTTCCAGACATTCATGTCATGCGCTCCATTCCCATCGGGCAGGCGGCGGAAGCCAACCGTGATGCCGTATTGGCGCTGGCTGCCCGGCTGGAACCCCTAAGCGACTATTTTTTAACCGACACAATGATCGTTGGACAGTCGGGTGCGGCCGATGACGACCAACCGGTGGCCGGATTCGTTGGCATCACCGGGCTTACTTGCGACTGGTCGGTGGCCGCAGAACTGGTGGCCAGGAGTGGAATCCCGGTGATTCTGGCCGGGGGCATCTCGCCGCAAAATGTAGCCGACGGCATTCTGCAGGTTCGGCCATTTGGGGTGGACAGTTGCACTTGCACCAATGCCGTGGACGAATCCGGGCGTCCCATCCGTTTTAAAAAGGACCCGGCACGGGTCAAGGCCCTGGTATCCGAAACACACCGGGCAGATGCCCTGCCCATGGATGGGAACCGAATAACGCCGACATGACGCTGCATGGAAACGGAAAAATCGGGGATCTTGCGTCACCTTTGCGATACCCCGCTATTCACGAACCCCAGGAAAGGTTGAAAACCATATGTACGAGAGCAGTGATTTACGAAAAGGACTGAAGATAGAGATCGACGGTGATCCATATGTGATCGTCCAGTTTGAATTTGTGAAACCGGGAAAGGGGCAGGCCCTTTACAAATGTCGGCTCAAGAACATGATTACCGGTTCGCAGTTCGATAAAACCTACCGGTCCGGTGAAAAATTCAAGGAAGCCAATCTGGAAGCGGTGGAGATGGAGTATCTCTACTTCGATGGGAACACTTACTGTTTCATGAATTCGTCAAACTATGAACAGGAATTCTTGACCGAGGAGCAATTGGGTGACGCCAAGGCCTTTCTCAAGGAAAACACCGTGTGCAACGTCCTCATGTTCGATAAAAAGGCCCTGGATATCTCGTTGCCCAATTTCGTGGAGTTGACCATCACCGAGGCCGAACCCTGGGCCAAAGGGGATACCGCCGCCGGGTCCACCAAACCGGCCACCCTGGAAACCGGTCATGTGGTTCAGGTGCCGCCGTTTGTCAACGAGGGCGAAACCATCCGCATTGACACACGTACCGGACAGTACGTGGAGCGCGTCAAGTAGCGTTTATCCCTGTTTCGATGAGGTTGCCTGGCAGGGTGGTCCCATCGATCAGATAGAATTGAAGGGCTGACCCGAAGTTCGGGTACCGATGGGCGCACTATCTGGATCCGTCGGTGGGTTCATCGATCAGTCGGCCTTGGATGAGGGGCCCTGTACCAGGTAGCGTTTGATCCGGTTGCCATCCATCTCCATGACCACCACCTTGTGGCCGTCGATGGTGAAGACTTCATCTTCTTCCGGGATTCTTCCGATCCTGTCTAAAATGAATCCGGAGAAGGTGTCGTATTCCCTCGATTCGGGGATATGCATGCCGATCTTATCGTTTACTTCCTCGATTTCCGATTTACCCAGCACCATCCACTCCTTGGGCTTTTTGCTGATGATGTGGGGCTCCTCTTTGTCGGTTTCGTCACGGATTTCCCCCACCAGTTCCTCCAGGGCGTCCTCCAGCGTGATCAAGCCGGAGACGCCGCCATACTCGTCCACGATGATGGCCATGTGGTTTTTGCGGGTCTTGAACTGGTGCAGCATCCGGTCCAGCTTTTTGTTTTCTGGAACGAAATAGGGCGGGCGCATAATGGCCCGGACGTTAACAGGGGTCTCCGATGTGGCCTGATGCATGAAGATGTCCTTGATATTCAAAATGCCTACTACGTGATCGATGTCGCCTTCGATCACCGGAATACGCGTTAAACCGGATTCGGCAATGGCCTTGAAATCGAGCGGCGCGTCGGCATCCACGACAAACATGTCGGCCCGCGGGGTCATGATCTCCGACGCGTTGGTATCGTCCAGTTCGAAGACGTTGTGGATCATCTCACGCTCTTCTTCCTTGATTTCTCCCTGCTCTTCCACCACTTCAACAAATGTGATCAACTCCTCTTCGGTGGCTGACGGCGTCTTGCTCATCCTTCCGGTGATGCGGGGAATGAAATTGAGAAACACGATGATCGGTAAAAAAAGGATCGACATCCAGTAGATGGGAAAGATCGTCAGCTTGGCCAAAAGGATGTTGTTGCGAGTGGCAAAGGATTTGGGAATCACTTCACCGAACACGAGAATCAGAAAGGTCATGATACCGGTGGAAAGGCCCACGGCATAATTGGCGGACATGTTGATGGCCAGCGACGTGGCGATTGCCGATGCGGCCACATTGACCACATTGTTGCCGATCAGGATGGTGGTCAGCAGCTTGTGGGGATCATCTTTCATGCGCTTGATCAGTTGGTGAGATCGGATGTTCTCCTTGGCCATGTGCCTCGCACGGGTTTGGCTGATGGAAAACAGGGCGGTCTCCGCCGATGAAAAAAATCCGGAGAGCAACAATAGGATGAAGAGTAGAAAAAACTGATTCATCATCATCCGCTGACTCCTGCACCGGTGGTGCGGTTGCGCGGATGGCTGAGCGTCCGGTGGCTTAAATGAAAAATAGGAGAAGCGAAACGAACACGGAGATTACCCAGGAATCCTGAACCTGGGCCGGGTAAAAAAGGGTCGTCCAAGGTTATGGCCTTCCTCTTGAAATGGGAGATGAAGTCATGCGATAGTGGCCCTTCCCGGTATAGGGTGGGACCTTTTTTCGGTGAGGTGTTGTCAATCGCTGCCTTAGGGTTAACGGATGCGGATCGAACATGGCCAGTAAAAATCTACTATAGCGTATTTTTTCAGTTTTTCAAGTCCCTATGCACACAAAAATGAAATCTGCAGTTAGATTGCGGTGATCGAACCATGGCGGACGGCTCTCTGATCGGTAGTTACATCAAATCACTCAAGGCTGCCAGCGCATTTGACGGCCAGGTGGTTTATCACCGTGAGTTTGTCCCCAGCGAACCCACCTATGGGCAAGTTCGAAAGCCTTGGCCGGGACCGATTGCCCGCCTGCTCGAGGCCATGGGTATCGATCGGCTGTATGCCCACCAGGCCCAGATCATCGACCGGGTGCGGGCGGGGATCCATACGGTAGCCGCTACCCAGACTGCCTCCGGCAAGACCCTGACCTATTCACTTCCGGTTTTCGAGACCGTTATTGAGGATGCATCCGCCCGCGCCCTGTTCATCTACCCCCTGAAGGCCCTGGCCCAGGATCAACTCAAAGCCATCGCGCGCATGTCCGCCCACCTGCCCGAGGTCGACCTTCGGGCGGACATTTACGACGGCGACACGTCAGCCTACCGGCGCAAGAAAATCCGTGACAAACCGCCCCATATCCTGATGACCAACCCTGAAATGGTTCATCTTTCGGTTTTGCCTTATCACGACCGATGGTCCGATTTGCTCTCCAGAATCCGCTTCGTGGTGATCGACGAGGTGCACACATACCGGGGAATCCTGGGTTCGCATATGGCCCAGGTATTCCGTCGCCTGCGACGAATGTGCAGCCATTACGGTGCATCGCCTACCTTTGTGTTCACGTCGGCCACCGTTGCCAATCCGGACGAACTGGCCAGGCAGTTGACCGGATTGAGCGTTGAAACCGTTACCCAGAGCACAGCCGGCAATGGGCGGCGTCACCTGATCATGATGGATCCGGCGGACGGATCATTGACGGCAACGGTGATGCTCCTCAAGGCGGCCGTGAGCCGGGGACTTCGCACCATCGTTTACACCCAGTCCCGCAAGCTGGCTGAGTTGCTGGCCATCTGGGCCCAACACCGTTCCGGTGTGCTCGCCGATCGCATCAGCGCCTATCGCGCCGGTTTTTTACCTGAAGAGCGTCGCGAAATCGAGTCCAAACTCGCTTCCGGAGAACTGCTGGTGGTGATTGCCACCAGTGCTCTTGAACTGGGCATCGATATTGGCAGTCTGGATCTATGCATTTTGGTCGGGTACCCCGGTTCCATTGTTGCCACCTGGCAGCGCGGGGGTCGGGTGGGGCGCAGCGGTCAGGATTCGGCCGTGGTTCTGGTGGCCGGAGAGGATGCCCTGGATCATTATTTTATCAAAAATCCGGAACAACTGGTGGTGCGCCAGCCGGAAGCGGCCGTGATCAATCCCTATAATCCGGATGTCGTGTCACGGCACCTGGTTTGTGCCGCAGCTGAACTGCCTCTGATGACCAGTGACCCCATGCTGGCACCTGAGCCGGTGCAAACCGTTATTAACCAATTGATCCGCGACGGCGAGTTGTATCTGAGTGCCGACGGCACCTCCTGTTATTCGCCGATGAAGAATCCGCAGCGTCATGTGGGTCTGCGTGGTTCGGGGTCCCGGTTCAGCATCGTCGATGAAGCCGGCAATACCCCGCTGGGGGAAATCGACGGATTCCGGGTCTATCGGGAAACCCACCCCGGTGCCATATACCTGCACCGGGGGAAAACCTATCGGGTGGCATCCCTGGACCCGGACATCCGCAACGTCACCGTGGCGGTGTCCCGGGTCAATTTCCATACCCGGGTGAGATCCCATAAGGACACCCGGATACTGGAAATGACGGACTGCAAAACCGTATACGGGACCACGATGGCAGCGGGCCGCCTGCGGGTTACCGAGCAGATCACCGGCTATGACCGCATTCACACCCGCAGCGGCAAAGTACTGGAGCGGATCGCTCTCGACCTGCCGCCCATGGTCTTTGAAACCCAGGGCCTCTGGTTCGCCGTGCCCCAAATGGTGACCGACAGGGCAGAAAAGGCCTGGATTCACCTCATGGGTGGTTTGCATGCCTTGGAGCATGCCGCCATCGGTGTTTTCCCATTGATGGTCTTGGCTGATCGCAACGACCTGGGCGGCATCTCCACCCCTTTTCATCCCCAACTGCAGGGTGCCGGTATCTTCATCTATGACGGCATACCCGGCGGCGCCGGCCTCTGTTTCCAGGCCTTCACCGACGGGCAGGGGCTGTTGGACGCCGTCCGGTCTGCCATATCCGACTGCCCCTGCGAAACCGGTTGTCCCAGTTGCGTGCATTCCCCCAAATGCGGTTCCGGAAATCGTCCCATCGATAAAGCCGGCGCACTGTTTTTGTTAGCGGCGTTGATGTCTGATCAGGCGGTATCGAACGCATTCGAGCTTCCCACCCCAACGCTGGCGGTTGCCGAGCGGACTCCTCATGAAGCCTCCCCGGAAGAAAGGCCTGGCTATGGTGTGCTGGATATCGAGACGCAGCTGTCCGCCCAGGACGTGGGTGGATGGCATCGGGCGGACCGTATGCGGGTCAGTTGCGCCGTGCTCTATGATTCGCGGTCCGACACCTATTTCGAATTCGTCGAGGGGCAGATCCCGATGATGCTTGAGCATCTTCTAGAGCTGGACCTGGTGATCGGGTTCAACATCAAGCGATTCGACTATCGGGTGCTTTCCGCTTACACCGCATTGGATTTCAAGCAGATACCCACACTGGACCTTTTGGAGAAGGTAAAAGATCAGCTGGGTTACCGGCTCTCGCTGGATCATCTGGCATCGGTGACGCTCAAGAGTGGCAAAACAGCCGACGGCCTGGATGCCTTAAGGTGGTGGAAAGCGGGCAAGATGGCCAAAATCCTGGAGTACTGCCGATCGGATGTGGCCATCACCCGCGATCTGTATCGGTTCGGGAAGGAAAAACGGTACCTGCTGTTTCAAAACAAGGCCAAGCAGACCGTTCGGCTGCCGGTGGACTGGTAGCGTGCATTCGGCGCGTGTTGACCTGGATGCCGCTCAACCGGGGATCCAGGCCGCGGAAAAGGCCAACAGAAACTGGGCGGTGTAATAGAGGGGCAAACCGAGCGTGCGATTGATCTGTGCACCGACCACAAAGCGCTGTCGGGCCACGAAAAGATCGGAAAGGTAAAACAGGATGGCACCGATCAGGATGGTGGCCCGCGCATAGTCCGGTATGGCAGGATTGGCGGCTGTGCCGCATGCACCGCACACCATGATGCTGATGACGACGATATAGGCGAGCACCGGAACCTTCATGCTTCCCAGATGGCCTTCCAGCCACCGCCAGACCAAGGTGGCCGACACCGCCAACACGATTGCCCCCACAGCCATGGGTGGACCGATCTGACCGACCACGAAAAATGCCGCAGCATACATCACGTGGCCCAGCAGAAAGCTGACCAGCCCGCAAAGAAACGTGATTCGCGTGCCGAGGGCCAACAGGATGTCTCCGCCCAGGCAAAACACCAGGGCGATAAGAATCAGACCGGAAAAAACTTCATTATGGGCTGGCTGAAGGGCCCAGGCAACAATGAACAGCAGGGAGAGCGGGATTTTAAATGCCAGAATCCGTTTGGGCTGTTCCGTCTTCTCCGCGTTGACCAGTCCTACCAGAAGCACCACTGCCAGTCCCAAGAATAAAATTATAAACATTGTTATCAATACCTGAATAATTGACCCAATTGTTTTTAATGCTGGAACCAAACAAAAAACATTTGCAAATCTCAACCATCAAAAGCCAAATCACAAACAAATTACAATGCCTAAAATTAAAATTCCAAACTATTGGTGTATGGTCTTATTTGATAGTTCAACGTTGTATTTTGGAATTTATTTGTGATTTGGTGCTTGTAATTTGTTATTTAGCGTTCGTGTTTGCACACGGTGGGTTCCGGTTCCCCTGCGCGCAGACGGCACCGTCACTGAGGCGCATAGGCGGTCGGGTCGGGTACACCGGCAGCCGCAAACCCGTTTTTACGAAGGATGCACGAATCGCAGCCACCGCAGGCCACTCCCTGGGGAGACGGGTCATAACAGCTGTGTGTCATCCCGTAGTCCACGCCCAGCGCCGTTCCCGCCAGGATGATCTGGGCCTTGGTCATGTCGATCAGCGGCGTGTGGATGCGAAAACGCCCCTTTCCCTCAACAGCCGTTTTTGTGGCCAGGTTGGCCATGGTTTCGAAGGCCTGGATATATTCCGGCCGACAGTCGGGGTATCCACTGTAATCCACGGCGTTGACGCCGATGAAAATATCCCAGGCGCCCAGGACCTCGGCCCAGGCCAGGGCGTATGACAGGAATATCGTGTTGCGCGCAGGCACATAGGTGACGGGAATCGCCTGGGCCATAAGGGATTCGCTGCGGGCTTTGGGCACGGCGATGTCGTCGGTCAGGGCTGAACCGCCGATCGGTTTCAGATCCACCTGGGTAACCAGGTGGCGTTCTGCACCAGCCGCCGCAGCCACCTTTTCGGCTGCCCGGAGCTCGCAAACGTGCCGCTGCCCATAGTCGAAGCTGAGGCTGTATATCGCAAATTCCTGGTCGGCGGCCATCGCCAGCACGGTGCTGGAATCCAAGCCACCGCTGGTCAGTACCACTGCTTTTTTTGATTTAAACATAAGTGTTTTACTTTATCTTTCTGATGTTTTAGATTAACTTTTGTTTCGTCGTCAAACCCCCCGCTTCTGATCCGGCCAGATCAATCGATGCAGTTGCAGCTGGAGCCGGGCCTCGATCCGGGCCTCAAGCATCCACGCTGCCAGCTGATCCGGTGGCAACCGATCGAATATCGCCGAGAACAGGATGCGATCCGTCGGCAGGATCGCCGGCAAAAGGGGAAACCGCCGGGTTGCGAAAAGAAAGTCGTCGTAATCACCGATGACGAATTTGACTTGATCATGGGCGGTCAGTCGCTCCAGATTGGCCACATCGTTTTTCGTATGTTCTCCACTGGACGGGCATTTGATGTCCATGATCCGGCTGCAGCGGCGATCCACCCGATCGATGTCCAAGGAACCGTTGGTTTCCATCAATACGTGATAACCGTCTTCAAGCAGGGTATCCACCAGATCCGGTGTATGGTTCTGGGCCAGAGGCTCTCCACCGGTTATTTCAACCCAGTCGCAACCAAATGTTGCCACCTGATCGGCAATTTGGGCAACGGACATGGCGGTGCCCTTATCAAATGCATATCGGGTGTCGCAATAGCGACAGCGCAGGTTGCATCCGGTCAGACGCACGAACACACAGGGCAGCCCAGCATATACGGATTCGCCTTGAATACTGTAAAAGATTTCATTAACCGTAAGGATCATGTTATTAATGACTCCATGTCAATTTCAACGCTGCGCACCAGCCGGCCATGTATAGCAAGGTGATTGGCGTTGGTAAACCATTCTCTGACCATGCGATCGAGGTCAACCATGCAGATTTATCGTCTTGAAAACGTGATCCAGCCCTATGCCTGGGGATCGAAAACAGCCATTGCCCAGATGATCGGTCAGCCCAACCCCACCCAGGAACCCCAGGCGGAACTGTGGATGGGTACCCACCCCAAAGGTCCCTCCATGGCGGTTGCCGGTGGCGATCGGGTCCCGCTCCAGCAGTTGATCGACCGGCAACCCATTGACATTTTAGGCCGGTATGTCGTCAAGCGGTTCGGGCCTGCCCTGCCATACCTGTTCAAGGTACTGGCTGCCGCCCAACCGCTTTCCATTCAGGCGCATCCCAGCAAACGCCAGGCGATAGAGGGGTTTAACAGGGAAAATCGTGAAGAAAAGGCCTTGGATGCGCCGGACCGCAACTACCGGGATGACAACCACAAACCTGAAATTATCTGCGCCTTGACCCCATTTTGGGGATTGAACGGATTTCGGCCGCCGGCTGAAGCCGTCGACCTGTTGACGCCGGTATGCCCCCAGGACCTCAACCAGGCACTCCAACATCTGAAAACGTGCCAGGATCAGGGGTTCAGGGATTTTTTCGAAGCCATGATGACACTCTCAGCCGATACGCGCAAGGCTGCTGCCCAAGAGGTCTTGTTCAAGGCCAGGCCGTTGGCGGGCAGATCACCGCTCTACCGGTGGATGGTCGATCTGGCCCGTGCTTATCCGGCGGATATGGGAGTCCTGAGTCCGGCGTTATTGAACCTGGTCTGCCTCGAGCCCGGTCAAGCCATGTATCTGCACGCCGGCCAGCTCCACGCCTACCTGGACGGCGTTGGCATTGAACTGATGGCCAATTCGGACAATGTGCTCCGGGGCGGGCTGACACCCAAGCATGTGGATGTGCCGGAACTGCTCAGCGTTGTCCGGTTTGAGGAAACCTCAATCCAGATTCTCGACCCGAGGCCGGTGGGGCCGGCTGAATCGGGTTATGATTGCCCGGCCGAGGAATTTTCACTCACTGTCATCCGGCCCGGAAACGGTCAGCCATACGTTTCGCCCTCCGTCAGAAGTGTTGAGATGCTCTTGTGCACAGCCGGAGAAGGACGAATTGAAGATGGTGGTCAAGGGGTGCGCCTGACCATGAAAAAAGGAGACAGCTTCCTGATCCCTTCCGGCCTTCAGTCCTATGTCATTGGCGGTGACGTCATCGTTTACAAGGCGGCCGTTCCACTACCGCATCAATAATTGTCTACATCCCGGACAAACTTGTCGAAGCCTTTTTCCCGAAGGAAGGTTGAGATCAGGGCGGCCAATGCATCGGCCGTGTCCACCCGATACCGTCCGTTTTCATCCGGGCCGGCCATCTTTTTTGAATTGGCCACCACCGCCTGAAGGGATGAAGCGGACAGTTCAATATTCACGTGAACCCTTACCAACGGGCTGCTTTCCGACATGGTTAAACCTCATTCGTCACCGGTTGCTCCGGTCCTGGCTTTTCAATGGTTAAAATGCGGGCGATGGACAGCGTTCCCAGATCAGGATGGGGCGGACCGGTTTTTGAGCCCTGTGGAAGGTCTGAGAGCCGGGTGAAAAAATTGCGCAAAAACCGGCCTTGGCGATCAATGCCCACCACCACCTGGTCGATGAGTTTACTGGGCAATTGGGCAACGGCATTTCTGGTGATCCAGATTTCCCCTTTGCCGGCAACGGCGGACAGGTGAGAAGACTGATCAAACGTTCCGCCGGGGAGCGTGGATTCCATGCAGCCGGACGGCGCTGAGGTCGTCAGTTCATCCGTGCCGTGGCTGATGCCCATATTCAGGCTAATCTCATCTGCCCATCCCTGTTGCGCCTTAAGCTTTTCTTCCATCACAAGCATCTGTCGGTTCATCCGGGTTGCGCAGCAGATGGCGCTGAAGATGGGGTTTCTCCCGGCATTTTTAGTAAACAGGTAGTCGATTTGCGCACCACCACAGCCAACCCGTTTGCCGCCGAAGGAAATGACAACGCTATCGCTTTCATCCCAGATTTGATGCATCAGTTTGAAGAAGACCTCGGGAAGCATGGTATCTGCGATGCGGTGAGAATCATTGAGCCGTGCTGACAATATGCAGATCGCCTCTTTTTCATCCCCGGGTGCGATGTGGTTGATGGCAGGTTCAGTTTCCCCGGGGGCGGTCATCGCACCGTGCCATAGATCCTGCCGGAGCAGAAAAAGGGTCCCTTCCTTGAATTCCATGCCGAAAATGCGCAAGGGGGATGGGGTGGCCTTGTCCTTATGTTCGATGATGCAGCTGTCTACCAGAAACGGGTGGATGGATGGGGCAAGGGCGGTTTCGTCGCCCGTGGTGGGGAGGTGAGTCCTGGAGATGAAGACGGTTTCGCGATCAAACGTATCTTTGGCGGTGGATCGACGCAAGAGGATATAGATGAATGAAAACAACGCCTGCCAGTCGGCAATCGAATCCTTGATGGCCTGCTTGAGCAGCAGGTCGAAGATATTGCCGGCGCCTGCGGAACGTAACTCCTGGGCCAGGGCAAGGGAAAAGGTATCGGTGCCGTTGGGGTTCATCCACACCACCGACAGTTTCTTGTCCACGAAAAATGACGGCGCCTCAATTTGGTCCGGTGAAATGGATAGGGGACCAAATACGAATGGTTTGTTATGCTCAGACATGCGGGTTCGTTCCTGTATGGTATTGGCAGTGTGTGCGGCCGTATCCGGTCTTTCGCGTCATGAGAAAAAGATCACGCGGCATGGGGTCAATTTATCCGGGAATTGGAGAAAATCGTCAAGGGAAAAAGATCGCCGCACGTCGCCCGTTATCTCGACAAACTCGGCATCGCATTGACAATCAACAGGTTATCTCATAAACACGGACCAGCAAAATCTGTTGCTGCTATTTTTAACGTGGATAGCTAGGCCTTGAAAATGAACGATTACCAGCAGGAACAACTCGACGCGTTGAAAACCGTCAGACGCGGACTCGGGCAACTCGGTGAGGCAAAACGGGTTCAACTGATCGAAACCATAAGTGATTACATGCAATTCAGAAAATCGACAGATCGATTTTTAAACCGATATTTCAGCGATGTGTGTACCCATACCTGTTACCTGAACCACACCAGCGCCTGCTGTTCCAAGGATGGCATCATCACTTTTTTTGCCGACACGGTGGTCAACGCGCTGCACGCCACACCGGCTGGGCTGGATCGGTTGGAGACGGTTTTGAACCGGGTCAACAGGGGGCATCGATGCGTCTATCTCGGCAGCCATGGCTGCATGTGGACGGTTCGGCCGGTGGTATGCGCCATGTTTCTCTGCGACCGGGCCATGCAGGCCGTTTTCAGCGATGACCCTGAAGCGAGAAAAGGGTGGGCGTCGCTTCGCCGGCAGGCAAACGCATTCAAATGGCCGGATCGGCCGGTACTGTTTGACTACCTGGAACGCGTGTTTCTTGATCTGGGTTGCCAGTCCACGCTCATGCACTTAAATCTGAGCCCGGGCCTGCTGAGAATAAAAAAAAAATGCCGGGCTCATATAAAATCAGGCGACCCGGTCATAATGGGCCGCCTGAATGGTTTTTATCTTCGACCGTCTGCTAGTCTGTGGCCTCCGCTATCATCTTGCGAATGACGCAGGGAAGAATCCCGCCGTTTTCAAAATATTCCACGTCCACCTCCGTGTCCAGCCGGGAGGTGACCGTAAAATTGATTTCGCTGCCATCTGCTTTAACGGCCTTAACGGTCAGCTGTTTGCGGGGCGTCATGCCGTCGATCCCGGAGATGGTGAAGGTTTCCGACCCATCCAGCCCCAGACTTAGGGCGCTTATTCCGTCAGCGAACACCAGGGGCAGTGCCCCCATGCCCACCAGGTTGTTGCGGTGGATGCGTTCGTAGGACTGGGCGATGACCGCCTTGATGCCCAGCAGGTTGGTCCCCTTGGCAGCCCAATCCCGTGAGGAGCCGGTGCCGTACTCCTTGCCGCCCAGTACAATCAGCGGTGTATTCTCGGCCTGATAGGCCATGGCCGCGTCGTAGTTGAACATCTCTGTCTTTTCGGGAAATTTCAGGGTAAAGCTGCCCTGTTTGGGATCCACTAACCGGTTTTTGATACGAATGTTTCCGAAGGTGCCACGCATCATCACCTCGTGATTACCCCGGCGGGACCCGTAGGAGTTGAACTGATCCTTGGTCACGCCATGTTCGACGAGGTACTGCCCCGCCGGATAGTCCTCGGGAATGGCTCCCGCCGGTGAGATGTGGTCGGTGGTGACCGTGTCCCCCAGCAGCAGAAAGCAACGGGCATCGACGATATCCCCCGGTTGTTGCGGGGTCAGGAAGAATCCGTCGAAGTAGGGCGGGTTTTTGATGTAGGTCGAGTCGTTTTTCCAGTCGAAGGTGGTGCTTTCGGCAACGTCGAGGGCGTCCCAGAAGCGATCCCCGTCGAAGATGCGTGCGTATTCCTTTTCGTAAAATTCCTTTTTAACGTGAGTTTTGGCCAGGTTGTCGATCTGATCGTGTGACGGCCACAGGTCTTCCAGATAAACGGGTTGGCCGTTGGGATCGATACCCACCGGTTCAAGGGTCAGGTCGATGTCCACCCGGCCGGCCAGTGCGAATATGACGACGAGCATGGGTGATGCCAGGAAATTGGACTTGATGTTCTGGTGGATGCGGGCCTCGAAATTACGGTTGCCGGAAAGCACCGCCGCCACGTTTAAATCGTTATCCATGATGATCTTCTCGATGTCCGGATGCAGTGGGCCGCTGTTGCCGATGCAGGTGGTGCAGCCGAAGGCGGCCAGATGAAAGCCCAGGGCGTCGAAGTAAGGCACCAGGCCGGCTGACTCCAGATAATTCATGACCACTTTGGATCCCGGCGCCAGGGAAGTTTTTACATAGGGCGGCACCTTGAGACCCTTTGCAACGGCGTTCTTGGCGATAAGGCCGGCACCCATGAGCACG
>Ga0272441_10002667_pt1 | contig 35685 bp, 51 predicted proteins | sample SSMProp6N_FD_193582 | JGI IMG/M metagenome (GOLD analysis project Ga0272441, IMG submission 193582) | Marine sediment archaeal communities from Little Sippewissett salt marsh, Falmouth, MA, United States - SSM-Prop-6N | ecosystem: Environmental > Aquatic > Marine > Wetlands > Sediment ...
AACTCTCTTGACCTCCTTGTCGAACTTCAGCTTGCCATCCTTGATCAGGTCGGCTACGTATTGTACGACATGCACCATCTCAGGCTTGATCTCCTTCATGCCCTCGGCCTTGTAGGTGTTCTTGATAGTGTTGAGGCATCCAGGACAGGAGAATATCACTGTGTCCACGCCAGCGTTGTTGAAGTCCTCGACGTTCTGTTCTGCGAGCTCCTCCAAGATCTCTGGGTGGCCGACACCACGGACAGTACCTCCGCAGCACTTCTCCTCCTTTCCAAGCACCCCTACCTTGATACCTGCCTTGGCCAATACCTTGACCACTGCCCTTGTCATCCCCCAAAGCCTCTTGTCGAATGTCGCTGTGCAACCTACGTAGTAGAGCACATCGGCCTCTCCTGGATTCTTTGAAAGGTCGACTACGTCGAGACCCTTGTACCACTTCTTCCTGGCCGCCCTTGGTTGCAACCATGGGTTGTCGTAGTTTACAAGGCTCTTGACCAATGGGTCATGCTTCTTGTTCTCCTTTCCGGCCCTTACAGCCTCCCTTCTCAGCTTAAGTATAACTGATAGCGGGTCGACCTCCCATGGACAAAGTATCTTGCATGTTGAACATGTTGTACAGTTCCAGATGTCATCTGATTCAAGTATCTTGTCCTTTAGGCCTAACTGGGCCATCCTCATGAACTTCCTTGTTCTGTAATCTGATATGACTCCGCCTGGGCACCTTGCTGTGCAGGTACCGCACTGGAAACACTTTGAGAAGCTGTTCTCGAGTTCCTTCTCAAGCTTCTTTGAGAACTCGAAGTCCATCTCCTCGTCCTTGATCACCATTATACTCCCCTCCTCTGGTAAAGCATGTAGTTGTGTTCCTCACCCACTGCCTCGAGGATGTTCTTCCTGGTAAGTGAGAGTATATGTCTCCATATGGTCATCTTTGGTATGCCCGTCTTGTCAGAGAACTCAGGGACCGTGAGCGGGCGATTTTCCTCATCCAGGGCCTTGAACATCTTGACCCTGTCGATCTCGTCCTTGGCAATGTCGTGAAGGGCATCGTTGTACCTATCCTCCTCCACACTGCCGCTATCGAACGCCCTCTTGGTGGAACCAAGCACTATCCTGAGCCTCTCTCCTTCCAGGGCACCCCTGATAAGTGAGAGACTGTCTCCGTAATCCGCTGGCAATGGGCCCAATTCCCTTATCTGTTCCGTGAAGTCGTTAACGACCTGTGAGAATCTCTCACCCTCGGAGGCGGATACCCACTCGATCATTATCCTTCTCTCGTCCAGGCCCATGTCCTTGAAGAGACTTCTCAAAAGCTCCATTCTCCTGTTGGCCTCGTAGTTACCGCTGATGTAGTGGCAGTCCCCAAAGTGGCAGCCGAGAACGCATACGCCATCGGCACCCTTTTGGAGGGCTTCCAGTATAAAGTTAGGTTCTACCCTGCCAGAGCACATTACACGGATTATACGCATGTTTGGCGCGTATTGAATACGTGATGTACCGGCAAGGTCAGCACCTGCGTATGAACACCAGTTGCATGTGAAAGCCACGATCTTAGGTTCAAACTTCTCTTCTGCCATTTTTATGCACCCCTTTCAGTGGCGGCCTTTATCTGCTCGTAGATCTGGTTGTCGGTGAAGTGTGGCATCTTGATAGCGAAGTTCGGGCAAGCGGAAGCGCATGTTCCACATCCCTTGCAAAGCGCCTTGTTGGACTGGGACTTTCCTTCGTCCTCTTCCCTGAGGGCCATTGCACCATAGGGGCATACGCTGACGCATATTCCGCATCCAATGCATTTGGTCTGGTCAACATCGCTGACTATCGCCTCTCCCTTGACTATCTTCTCGAATATCGGCACGGCTGCCCTCGATGCGGCACCTACCGCCTGGGCCACGGAGTCTGCAACCCCCTTGGGGAAGTGCGCGCTACCGCAGACGTAGACACCGTCTGTGGCAAAGTCCAGTGGCCTGATCTTTGCGTGTGCCTCTAGGAAGAATCCACCGTTGCTTGAAACAGGCACCTTGAGCATCATGGCAACATCCTCTGCCTGACCCTCTGTAGGTGTCGTAAGCACCACAAGATCGGGCTTGAACTCAAGGTCGTCATCAAGCAGCATATCGTGCACACTCAATTTGACGACACCGTCTTCAACCGTTACCTCTGGCTTGGCATCCTTCTCATATCTGAGGAACTTGACACCATGCTCTTCCTGTACATCGACATAGTACTCCTCTTCCCTCTTTCCAAAGGACCTCATGTCCCTGAAGAGAACGAAAAGATCCATGTCAGGGTTCATTTCCTTGAGAGCTTTGGCATTCCTGAGCATAGTGCCGCAGCCTACCCTGCAGCAGTATGTCCTGCCTTTGTCTTCCCTTGCTCCAGCGCAGGAGATGAATATGACCTCCTTGGCATCCTTGGGGAATGTCCCTTCCTTGAGCATCTTTTCCAGCTCGTGCTGTGTTATGATCTTTTCACTTTCGCCATAACCGTATATTCCGGCCGGATCTATCAGATTGGCACCTGTCGCAATGATAATGGTACCCACCTTGAGTGGTTCCTCAAAGTTCTTGTAAAGAGGATCGACCTCCTTGAGCTCAACCTCGAAGTTTCCGATGTAACCTGATATGTCCTCTATGACGGTGTTCGTCATGACATCGATGTTCTTGTTCTTCTTTACCTCGGCAACAAGCTTGTCCACTACATCCTGTGCCTTTACGTCCGATGGATAAAGCGTCGTAAGGTCGTTGAGCATGCCTCCTAGCTTCTCGTTCTTCTCGACCAGGTATACCTTTACACCTGACTCTGCAAGCGCAAGGGCAGCGCTCATACCGGATATACCGCCACCTATGATCAGCGATGACTCCTCAACCTCTATCTCTCCCTGTTCAAGGGACTCAAGAAGACGTGACTTTGCAACTGCCATCTTAACAAGCTCTTTCGCCTTTCCGAGGGCAGCCTCTGGGTCATCAGAATGTACCCATGAACACTGGTTCCTGATATTTGCCATCTCAAAGAGGAACTTGTTTATGCCAACTTCCCTTATGGTGTCCTGGAACAGGGCCTCGTGGGTCCTAGGTGTGCAAGCTGCGACCACGACACGATTCAGATTGTTCGCCTCTATGGCCTTCTTGATCTTGCCCTGTGCGTCCTGGGAACATGCGAACATCAGTATCTCTGAGTGTGCGACATTTGGAAGTGAGAGTGCATATTCTGAAAGCTTTTCAACATCCATGTAGCCTGCTATGTTCTTACCGCACATGCATATGAAGACACCTATCTTGGGATCTTCCTCGATTGTAATGCTCTTCTCAGGGGTCTGCTTAACTGGCTTTATCACTGGTTTTGGCAATATGTCCATGACCATTGCAGCCGCTGCTGATCCCTGTGCAACTGAATCGGGAATATCCTTAGGGGACTGGGAACACCCAGAGAGAAATACTCCGGGCCTTGAGCTCTCCATAGGGGACGATATAATATCCTTTTCCTTGAAGAATCCGTTCTCATCAAGCTCGACCCCAAGTGCCTCTGCAAGCTCCTGATTGGAACGTGAAGGTATTATTGCTGAGGATAGGACCAATAGATCGAACTTCTCTTCCTTGATCTCGCCTGTGTATGTGTCCTCATAACGGATCATGACGTCTCCTTCCTTGGTCTCCCAGACCTCGGCCGGACGTGCCCTTATGTATGTCACACCTGTCTCATCAGCCTTATGGTAGTACTCCTCGAACTCCTTACCGTAGGCCCTAAGGTCCATGTAGAATATGTATGGGTCAATGTCAGGTTCATGCTCCTTTGTCACCAAGGCCTCCTTGGTGGCGTACATGCAGCATACACGTGAACAGTATGGATTGCCCAATCTTCCGCTTCTTGAACCTACACACTGTATCCAAGCTATTTTCTCTGGCTTCTTTCCATCTGAAAGCCTTTGGATATGACCACGTGTCGGACCTGAAGCCGACATGAGTCTCTCATATTCGATAGCAGTAATTACATTCTTGTACTTGCCATACCCATATTCTGTCCTCATGGTAGGGGCAAGTACATCGAATCCAGTAGCAACGATAACAGCGCCTACGTCAACATCTATAATCTCTTCCTGCTGCTCGAAGTCTATGGCCTCTGCCAGACAGGTCTTCTGGCAGATACCGCACTTTCCTGTCTTGAAGTGCAGGCAGTTCTCGGTATCGATGGTTGCTACGAGCGGCGATGCCTGCTCGAATGGTATATAGATCGCCTTTCTTGTGCCCATGCCATGATCGAACTCACTTGGTATGTTCATCTTCTTGGTGGGACACTTCTCAATGCAATCTCCACACCCGGTACATTTCTCTTCAATAACGTACCTAGGCTTTTTCTTGATCTTAGCCTTGAAGTTACCGGCTGTTCCTTCGAGTCCTACAACCTCAGAGTATGTCAACAGTTCAATGTTGGGATGCCTAGATGTTTCGACCATCTTAGGGGCCAATGTACACATCGAACAGTCGTTAGTAGGGAAGGTCTTGTCCAGCTTGGCCATCGAACCACCAATAGATGGCGATTTCTCAACCAGATAAACCTTAAAACCCTTATCTGCGAGGTCCAGTGAGGATTGTATACCCGTAATTCCAGCACCTATAACCAATACACTGGTCTCCTTTTCCTTGCTCATTTTAACACCTACCTAAATGGGGTCTAAAAGTAGCATGCCTTTCCAAAGACATAGCTAAAGGTATCGGAAGAAAAGAATGAATTGCCAGATACCTGACAAATGCTAGCAATTTATTACAAACTACCACTTTCTTTCACCTTTCCCTCCCCCATAAAAAGAAAATGATTTCACAAATATTGAAATCAGATGTTAGTTTTCAAGTTCAATTGCCGATTTAAAAAGTTTTCGTTATAGGTGTATAAAAAAGCCCATCTAAGAATATATAATATTATTATATTATTACGATGATAATTACTATTTACCGAATAATATTCAAAATACCTAAAAAATATGAATTCTATATTTATATTAGTACAAAATAATCAAAAATTATTTACATGTTGACAGAATATTATTCTAAATAAATGAATGATATTCAGAATGGCCTATTTTCTGTCATTTTGTCTATTTTTTTTAAGTAATATGTCCAAAGAGTCCAATAGCAAGGGTACTGTATCAAGACCTGACATCTCCCCCCTCTCAAACCACCCATAGTCCTCGTTCTCCCAGTTCAAGATGACTTCCCGGATCTTGGAGTTGAACAGAATGGGATGGACGACCCACTCGAAATCCTTGTATGGTATCTTGAAGTTATGCCCTTTCTCCAAAAGCACGATATCAGTAGGCAAAATTCCTGTTTCCTCGAAAATTTCCCTCTTGGCCGCATCTATCGGAGACTCCCCCTTCTCGATAGAACCGGAAATACCAGCCCATTTCCCCTTGTAAGAGGATACTTTCGAAGACCTTTTCAATAAAAGGATAGAATTTTCATTTATAAGGAAAGATGTCACTACATAACGTTCCATTTGACCACAACTATTAAAAAGATTATTTGTTTTTAAAATTAGCTAAAGCTCTGTGATTGATATGAAACTTTATGGATATCTGGTTTCCAGCAAGAATAGGATTAAGATAATGAAGGCCCTCTCAATAGATAGGCCGTTAAAAAGCAAGGAAATTTCTAAGAACACTGGACTATCCTGGCAGACCGCATCTGCAGAGCTCAACAATCTTCTAAAGCTCAAGGTGGTCGAGAAGATCGGCACAGGTTACATCCTGACCGAGAAGGGTTTTTTCCTGATCACTCGGATATCCTCGCTTCCGTCCTTTGACAAATGGATATTTGAAAGATTTGTACAAGACCATCAGATCCACAGGATCCCGCCTATGATCCTTAAGGACTTCGGCATCTGGGAGAACGTGGAGTTCAAGACCATGCATGCCACAGACTTCCTTGCCAAGGAAAAAGAGGCGATACTGTCCTGCGACCTCCAATACAGGGCGATAAATCCCAATGTTACAAAGATAGACCTGTCCCTGATAGAGGAGAAGATAGGAAAGATCCCTATCAAGTTCATATATTCTAACAAATCCCTAGAGGACGAAGAATCCTGCGAGTACATGAGGGAGCAGGCGAACAAGGGGATAGAGATAAGGCTGATAGACCAGGAACAGATGTATATGATCGGGAGGCTACTTGACCTCAATGACGCCAACATATCCTTCAGGGACAAGGATGGAAACTTCGATTTCTCCAACTACATCGTAGGGAACGAGGAAGAGTTCATATTCTGGTGTAGGCGCAACTTCCATCACCTTTGGGAGCTAGGCACACCCTATGTTTAGAGAGTAGAAAACGAAACCTTTATAAAAGAAATTTGTAAGTAGGAAATGCCCCGACGTAGTCTAGTCTGGCCAGGGCAGTGGACTGTAGATCCACGAATCGCCGGTTCAAATCCGGCCGTCGGGACCATTACTTCTTTAAAAATCAACTATTCATGCATTCAATGTCATGACCCCTTTTGAGCGCCCTCTGTGAGCTTCTCCAGTTCGGCCTCATAGCGATTCAAAGGCCTTATTATGGGCTTAAGATACTGTTCCAGGACCAATGTCCTAAGGCCATCTGCATCTTGAACTACCTTTACTGACAGGGGATAAACCGATTTGTAACGGGCGCGGAATATGTTCTCGTAAAAGCAGTACACATAGAGGTGTAAAGAGCCCATGGGCGACGAATCGTCCTCTGCTATCTTCAAGAGCCCCTCAGAAAAATCACTCTTTAGCTCGTCTCTTATATGTATGCTCTTGTCACGCGCGAGAGGCAGGATGCCCTTTTCGCTCTCCACAGTGAACTCCAAGGTCCTCGGATCGTAGTGATAGCTATCAGCTCTTTTTCCCAAACCGTAGAAAATGCGCAGGTCAAGCGCGGGACCGGTGCCGATGTTCTGGAGGGTATATGATATATAGGGCCCTAAGGGATCCAAAGAACCTCCCTCGAACTCAAGTGAAAGGATGGGCCGGTCGATGTTGAGTATCTGTTTTTGCGATATTTCATTGAGCCTTTCAGTGATAACGACCTGTTGCCTGTTGGCCTTGGCAATGTCATTGGTCTTTATCACATATATCACAGTGGCAAAGGCGATAATTATGGTAAAGGCCGCCTGCACCAGCGTAGAATCGATAGCCATGTATAGAACTAAGCGTCCTTCATTAAAAAACACACTACAATATCAGCTTTCCTCCGCCGATTATCCTTGGAGGTTTGGGCGTGGTTACGGCCAATACGGCAACATCGCTTTTATCATATGCCACTGGGCGCTCAAGCTCAAGTGATATCTCATTTCCATCGACCGAGACCACCTTTCCAACAGGGCATTGAAGACCCACGCCCACAAAGAAGGCATCCCCCTCCTTGATCTCATCCTTTAGGACGGTGTTGCGCCTGATGCTGACCCTTATGTTGGAAGATACCTCTAGGCTGTCCTTTTGTGCAACGATATTTCCCCTCTTAAGCTCATCTGCCTTTACACCCTTCAAAGAAAGACCAACCCTCTCAAGGGTGGTGGCCTTCTTTACGTCCTTGTCATGGCTTTGAATGGACTTTACCAGGACCTCTCTTTGCTCAGGGTATATCGAGAGCTTGGTATAGACCCCCAACTCACCTCTCTTGACCACGCCCAATATAACGGTGCCAACGCTCTTAACGACAAAATAGTTGTCTATTGGGACCTTTGTTGGGCCTTCGGGGCGAGGGATCCTCTCTTGGAATCCTTCAGAGAGCAAATGCTCCTTGAAGATGTCGGCATCCATCTTTATCATGTCAAATCCCTGCAGGGTGCTGCCCTCGATGATCTTCTTGGCCCTGTCATCGCCGAACTGGTCAGAGACGCATATTATGCCAATGTCAAATCCATAAGCATCGACAGCAAGTATGGCTTCCCCCAAAATCGCGCTAGGGGTATCGAAGACCAATACTGGAAAGTCTACCAGGCCAAGTATCTGCATCAGGGAGACTACCTTCTCGGACTTGGGGGAACAAAACGTTATCAGGTCCTTGCCTGAGGAGAAGTTCCTGAACTCAATATCATTTATCGTGCCCTTGTTCCCAAGCTTCTTCAGGAAGTCGTTCTGCTCCTGTCCAAATACTCCTGCAGTGAACTGAGTCATCTATATCAACCTTTTCCGAACATTAAATGTGTCTCTTATAAAGGCTTTGGTATAGGACAAACAGAAAAACAATAAAAAGACAACATGCCTCATTTTTATGGACGTGATCAATTTGGAAGAGATAAAGAACGCGACCGGTCTCACAGGCATGCTTCGCTCCTTTGCACAGATAGTCAAGCAATGTGAAAGAAGGGAGAGCATGGCATTCATAGGCATGCCCTTTACATGCACCCCGCTAATAGACTTTTACGTATATGTTGTAAGGGACATGGTGGGAAGCAAATACTATTACCCAGAGCCAGACCTAAATAGGGGATATGAGCTCACGTTGGGCGAGGACAGGATAGTCTCAACACCCGCATCGATCATCGCTGCAGACATTGTCGTCGTGATGGGCGGCATAGCCATGCCTGACAAATGGGATGTTGACGAGGCAAGGTCGGCCATAGAGAAATTATCCCATGACCGGACAGTGGTGATAGGGGCCTGCTTCATGGACATATTCAACAAGTCGGGATGGATGGAAGATATGCCCTTTGACTACATTGAGAACTGTTACATTTCGACAGATGCCTATGAAGTAAATAGATAGGCATATAAAATTCTTCTTTTATTGTAAAAAAACTTATATATGTCAAGAATAAGCTTCAAAAATGGACAACCATAATATCAATCCTGCCCCTCTTGGGCTGGCGGCCTTTGGCCTAACAACTGTTTTATTAAATCTTATCAATGCTGAAATAATACCGCACGCGTCACTGGGCATGGTGCTGCCCCTTGGACTGTTCTTCGGTGGACTTGGACAGCTATTCGCTGGCAATCGCGAAGTGGGTACAGGGAACACCTTCGGCTCAACCGCCTTCACCGCCTTCGGCGGATTCTGGATGGCATTCGCCACCATGGTGCTCCTGGAGAATCTGGAAGTGATAGCTCCTATGCCCAAAGCCGGAATCGCTGCATTCCTAGCCGGTTGGGGAATATTCACCCTCTATATGACCATACCAACTCTGAAGAAACCAAAGGCGCTCTTCGTTGTATTTGCGACGTTGACGGTGCTCTTCTTCCTTCTGGCGATAGGCCAGTACAGCCATGGTGTGCACATATTTGCAGGATACGAGGGCCTCCTATGTGGTGGAAGCGCCCTATACCTTTCAGCTGCCGAGATAATAAACGAGACCTTCGGCAGGGAATTGTTGCCTATTGGCAGCAAGTCATTGATTTAAAAAAGGATGGGACGGGAAATTCGTTCGTGAGGGAGGGAGTTCCCGTCCGGTCCATTTATATTTATAAAGAAAATTGTATTTAAACATTATCCCGTAGTATAATGTATACTATTTACGGAATATATTTTCAAGCAGGTGCGGGGGGCGGGATTTGAACCCGCGGATTCCTGCGAAACTGGATTTCCTATCTTTGGCACTTGTCCCAACTACAACCTGTTCAGATAACAGGTCAAGATCTTAAGTCCAGCGCCTTTTCCAAGCTCGGCAACCCCCGCCAATAGCTTTGCTGTTACAAAATGTATGTACTACAATATAAAAAAGTATATCAGGGAAAATGATTTAAGAGGAAGACTAAGATTGCTTGAATTCCTCTATTCCAAAATCAATGTCCCCGTCTTCTGGGATCATGCCCTTCTTCCTAAGAACTTCCCTGGCCAAGAGATAGTATATCAATGACAGGGCCTTCCTACCCTTGTTGTTCGTTGGCAGGGCAATGTCCACATTGGATAGCATGTTCTCAGAGTCGCAAAGTGCTATCGTGGGTATACCAATGTTGGATGCCTCTTTCAAGGCCTGGTAGTCCGCCCTAGGGTCTGTGATTATCAGAAGCTCGGGCTCCATGAAGTCATTGTTATTGGGATTTGTGAGCATCCCTGGAATGAATCTTCCTGCCACTGCATTGCAGTTGGTATACTGTGAGAACAGCTTGACCGGCTTGTGACCATAAACACGAGTGGATACAACAAGTATCTTGGTAAGGTCGTAATTGGCCAAGAAGTTCGCCACAGACCTTAGTCTTGTGTCTGTCGTCTTGATATCCAGTACATAGAGCCCGTCCTGGCGGACCCTGTATATGTATTTCTCCATATCCTTTGTCTTTTGTTGCGTACCTATATGAATACCAGAAGCTAGGTATTGATCAAGTGGAACTAACATCTCATCTGTCAAAATTATTCCTCCGACATATGTTCTTTAATCCTTAAATATTCGTTGATGTCTTCTCTCTTATATATCTCTACAAACTCGAAGGAGAGGCCATAGGCGACGTGCCATGAACCATCCTCAACGTATTTTATGCATGAGTCCTTGCTGTGCGCGGACAATTGCGAGAGAGCGTCCAGTCTCAGATACTCGAGACTTCCCGCGCGTCCGATCTCATTGAATTCCTCGTCCACTATCGATCCCCCCAATACTGGCCTTGGCATCCTCACATTGAAGATTCCTCCAAGGTATTGATAGAGGGGCAGGCCGAGGAAGGATGCTGCGGCCTTGGCACATGCCAATGAAAATCCGAATCTCACCCTGTTGTCGTCGATCACATCGCAGAGTATGTCGTCAAAGAGCCTCTGCTCCAAGACATTGAGGCCCATAAGTTCGGGCACTATGACCGTGTAAAGGTCATCAATGTCTGCATCGCTCTTTATCTGTGTCCTGCCGAATGAATTGGCAGTGAACAGATCTATCTCCAGGAGATTCCTGGATTCGATATAAAGCTTATGCAGCGCGAAGTCCTCGACAATACTCATCAAATTCCCTCAAGTCTAAAGATAGTATGGTGGGACCGCCGAGATTTGAACTCGGGTGTCCACCACCCCAAGGTGAGAGGATGGTCCAAGCTACCCTACGGTCCCACTTTGTTTTTTTAAACACTGAAGTCCAACACCTCATCTATAAGATTAACATGCACAAGGAACATCCTCCTGCAGCAATATCTTTCCAGACCAAGGTCGTCAAGGACGTCCTTGGGGTTCTCGCTGATCACCCTTTCAGAGTATGTCTTGTAAAGATGCCCTATGGGCTTTCCGCATGTAAAACATCTTATTGGAATTATCATCGTCTCTACCTGTATGATTTTTGTTTCTTGGACCTGGCACCCTGCGATGAATTGTTTGGCTTGTGTTGTTCGGTCCTTCTTGTATCACCCTTCAGCATGGACCTGTCAGCTGCAATGTACTTGTCCCTAAGGTCCATATCGCCTGTGAAGGATATGATGCCCTTGGCGATCGCCATCCTGCAGGCGTCTGCCTGACCCATGATGCCGCCTCCCTTTACGGTGACATCTATGTCAAAGGTGGATGAGACGTCCTCGCCCGCAATATACAAAGGCTCCAACATCTTAATCCTGGCCAGCTCAGGCTCGACCAGAACGATTGGCTTGTTGTTAATGCGGACACGTCCCTGTCCCTCCTTCAGGACAGCTCGGGCGATGGCAGTCTTTCTCTTTCCACTAGACTGTACGATCTTCATAATCATTCACCCCTAAGATACTTGGACAGCTCTGCAACGGTAACTATCTTGTGTGTTCCAAGATTGTTCCCATCTGCTTTCTCCAGACTGACAAATTCGGTATCGGAATACTGGGCAGGAACGCCCTCGAACACCTTCAACCTCCTAAAGGCCTCGCGTCCGGATGGCTTGCCCCATGGCAGCATTCCCCTGATGGTCCTCCTGACAAGCTTGTCGGAGGTCTTGGGAAAGAACGGTCCCCTTCTGGGATTTCCCCTGTCGGCCAGGTCTGTCCTGTGCTTGAATCTTTTGTATATGTCGTTCCTGTTGCCGGATATCACTATCTTCTCGGCATTGACAATGACCACGGACTCCCCTGCAAGAAGCATCTGGGCAACCTGATTGGCCAATCGGCCCAATATAAGATTCTCACCATCTATATGCATCTTCTAACCCCCAAAAATCCTGATGTTAGAACCCTTGGGATTCTTCTCTACCAGTTCATTGATCGTCAGGGTCTCGCCGACCTTGTCGATCTTGACCTTGGCCTTATCAGAGAACTTGAATGCGGCCACAGTGACCTTGTGGTCCAGCTCACCAGAGCCCAAGACCTTGCCTGGAACGACAATGGTATCACCATCTTTGGTGAACCTGTTTATCTTCGATATGTTAACCTCGCATTGGTGGCGTGTAGGTTTTGACATCCTTTTTGACAAGGATACCCACAACGGCACATTTTCCTGGTAACCTCTGTCCCTCAGCCCCTCTATGAGGACCATGAGATTCGGGTTTGTCTTTCTTATCTTTTTCATTCTCACACTTCCGAACTATTTTGTGCGGAAAAACTCGTTCCGCTCGCCCAGCGTGTCTAGTGCGGGGGATGGGATTTGAACCCACGGACTTCTACAAGACAGGGTCCTAAGCCCTGCGCCTTTGACCAAACTCGGCAACCCCCGCTATTGATTGAGCAATTGGTCAAGTTCCTTTGCCTTTTTTTCAATGACATTCAAAGCAGTGTTTAATAAATCTTTTGCACTCATATTCCCGTAGGTCTCAAGTTTGAAAATGAACTTGTCCGTCATCGGAGTGACCTTGATTATGGAGTCTTCGTTTAGCCTCTTGCATGCTTCCTCGCAAGACCTGCAGAAAGTGCATTTGATTATGTTCTCGGGATTAACGCCTTCCTCGCCCATTACCAGTATTTTGACAGGACATGCCTTTACGCATTCTCCGCAGACATTGCACCTTTCGGAATCGATTTTGATTATGGGATAGTTCTTGTAGCTCGCGAGCCCCGCCTGCCATCTTACATGGTCCTTTCCAAAGCCCACTTTGCACTCTGCATTGAGCTTTATGCTCTGGCCTTCCCCAAGCTTGAGCAGGAGAAAGTCGTCATTTATCGGCATCACTTCCGGATCGTCAGAGACCATATCACCTGATAAGACGTTCCCTGGCCCCTCAGCTTCGAGGCTTATCGTGACCATCTTGGCACCTTCCTCCGTCTCAAAGGGTGTACTGATAGGTACAAGCCCTATCCTGTGGGATACCATCTCATCGTAAAGTGGGCTCGAATTGTTATAGAACACTATCTCGTTGCAGGCATATACCGGGACCTCCATCATGAGCGTCCTCCTGAGGGTGTTGGCAAATGCTGCATCAATGCCATCTACAACAAAACGGATCTCGTCCTCCCTATCTCCGGAAATGTAATCGATCATCATTTCTATACCCTTCTACCCCTTCTTCCGCCCTTTGGCCTGGTGCCGTCGTGCGGGATCGGTGTGACATCCTCGATCCTGCCAATCCTGAGCTTTGCACGTGAGAGGGCCCTGATGGCCGCCTGTGCTCCGGGTCCTGGGTTCTTTGACCTGCTGCCCCCGGGCGCCCTGACAAGGATATGCACCCCTACAACACCCTTGTCCAATGCTTCCTCGGCAGCCTTGGCGGCAGCCTTCATGGCAGCATATGGCGAGGATTCTTCCCTGTCTGCCTTTACTATCATGCCCCCTGACCACCTAGTGATGGTCTCGGCGCCAGAAAGGTCTGTAATATGGATTATTGTATCGTTGAAGGACGCATATATGTGCGCAACCCCCCATTTGGGATCCTTTGCAGCCATTCTATTCAGCCTCCTCTTTTTCCGCTACAGGCTCCTCTGCCTGTGGCTCCTCTGCTTTTTTCTCTTCATTCTCATCCGGAGCTGATTCCTCTTCCTTAGGGGCCTCTGGCTCTGCCTTTTTCGGTGCTGGCGAGACCTCTCTCACTTGCTTTAGGAATGCGGACCCTGTGAAAAACGCTATGGTCTCCTCCTCCTCTTTCTTGACAAGGAAACTTGGTGCTGTGACCCTCTTTCCGTTGACCATCACATGGCCATGGGTGATCATCTGCCTTGCCTGATTGGCGGTCTTGGCCATTCCCTTCCTTATCACCAAGGACTGCAGCCTCCTGTCAAGTACGTCCTGAATGTTCAGGGCAAGCACCGCATCGAGGTCAGCGTCGTCCTTAAGGATTGAAAGGTTCTTCAACCTGTTCAAGAAATCGTTGGTCTCCTTCTCTGCCTGAGCAGACGTGGCCGCCAAAAGCTTTCTCGCCTGACCCCTCATGTCCCTGAGAAGGGACTGTGCCTTCCAGATCTCCTTCTTGTTCTTGAGACCGTACTTTCTCTTGATCTCCCTCTCCTCGTCTATCCTGTCCTTTTGCCAAGGATGGGTAGGGGTCATGTACTTTTTTCTCTTCTTTACTGGATCTCCCATCTACTCACCTACTTCTCCGCCTTCTTCTTTCGTCTAACACCAAGGGTGGAACCCGTCCTGAAGGATGATTTGGTCCTCTGACCCCTTGCGGGCAGACCCAACTCATGTCTAATACCGCGGTAGGCCCTGATCTTCCTCATGTTGTTGATATCCTCACGGAATGTCATTGCAAGCTTTGAACCTGTCACATGAAGGTCCTCGCCGGTGTCCATATCCTTTCTCCTGTTCAACATCCATGTAGGAATGCCGCTCTCCAATGGGGCCTCAAGTATTCTCTCCATCTTGGTCACGTCCTCATCTGAAATCTCTCCCATCTTATCTGTTGGATCGTGACCTATAAGTATGGCTATGGAACGGGCCATCATCTGGCCTACGCCCCTTATGCCAGTCAACGCCAATTGTATCTGAGTGTCCCCCTTTAGGTCTGTTCCACTCACACGGACAATATGCCTGAATTCAGCCATTTTTTCACCTTACTATCTTTCTTTTGAATGGTAAACATATAAGTGAAGCGCCGAGGCAGGGATTTGAACCCTGGTTCTGCGATGCAGAACAAGCTCTCCAGGCTTGCGCCTTTCCAGGCTCGGCAACCTCGGCAACCGACTTAACATTCTCGATTCATTTACCTTTTTAATTCTTTCTATATTAATATCAACTGGAACTTTTCCAGTATCGGGGATACGTATCCTCCTTCATCACTACCTTCTGGGTATCAACGACAAAGCCCTTTGCCTTGGACTCGAATCCCCTCGAATCCAACAGCGAAGTCCCTATGGCGACAAGTTCCCCTTTCAGGGATAGCAAGGCGATCTTCTCTTTCTTCCTTATGCCCTTGTCGACCTTGGCCACTCCAGGTATGGCAACGTTCGCGCCATGGCAGACAGCATCTATCGCGGAATCCTTGAGGTACACCTTTCGGAGGTGCCCTACTGCCCTCTCTATAGGATAGAGATGCCCTGCAAGCTTTGAAGGCTCCCCTTCAATATCATAATAATAAAAGGAATCCTTCAACTCCTGAAGCGTCACCATGTCCTTTTCTGAAAAGGAACCTACCCTTGTCCTCCTTAGCTCTGCCATGTTGGCGCCGCATCCAAGGACCATGCCGATGTCGTAGACCAGCTTCCTTATGTAAGTGCCAGACTCGCAGTCGACACGTACCAATACGAAGCGGTCTATGAGGTCCAGAAGCTCTATCGAATAGATCTCCCTCTTCCTCACCTGTCTCTTGACAGCGGACTTGACAGGAGGTCTCTGGTATATCTTGCCCTCAAATAGGGAAAGGACCTCGAGAAGCCTCTCCTTTTCAACATCGTCATGCAGCCTCATAAGGCATACATATTCCTTCCCTGTGTCGAGGAGGTTCTTTATCACCTTGGTCCCATCCTCCAGCGCAACAGGCAGAATGCCCGTTACTGAAGGGTCGAGCGTCCCGCTGTGGCCGGCCTTGTTGAGGCCAAGGATCCCCTTGGCCCAAGCCACCACCTCGTGGGACGTGGGGCCCTTGGGCTTGTCCAATACCACTATGCCACTATGTAGCAAAGTCTTCATGTCCCTTTCCTCCGGCGCCAAGCCATGTTTCTTGCTTGTCGTCGAAGGTGACAAAATGATGGTATCGGAAACGCTATTACCCAAAATTATTACCTCAATTGGAACTTTCGTGAGATATCTTGGTCAGCTCATTGATGAAATCGTCATCAGAGGCTTCCTCTGAAAGGTCCAAGACATTATCATGGAGCTCCAGATGGTCTATGTTGCAGCGGCGTTTTCTCACCTCTGGTCCAACGACCATGACATAGTTCTTATCAATTCTCTCTACAATAGCGCATAGCTTACCTGCCTCCCTTCCGAGAAGCTTGGTCGCTACCCTTCCTCTTTCTACTACCATTTTACATCACCTTTTACTTAGTCCTGGGTCGCCCTCACAAGATGGGTGATGGCGGAATCCAATATCTTATATACACCGTCAATGTGCCATTTCTCGGTGTTTATGACGATATCGTAACAAGATAGGTCATATATATCGATCCCGTAGTATCTCTGATACCTTTGTGTCTCGCTCTCTTGCCTATCCATCGTCATCGCTCTTACCTTGTCCTCTGCCAGACCCTCCCGGCCTGCTATCCGGGAAACCCTGACATCCAAGGGGGCATCCAGCCATATCTTGATGTCTGGCGCCTCTACGACAAAAGCGGCCATCCTTCCTTCGGCGATCGTGTCCGGACCGCTCAAGGCCATCTCGGCCATCCTCTCATCGACCGAGCGGTCAAAGCTGTCATCCTTCTCTGCGAGCTTTCCGAACTCTGCCAATGATAGGTCCTTCTCCCTGGCCATGTCACGGAATATAAGTCCAGCATATATGTGTACCAATCCATGAGCATCTGCCAGCAGCTTGGCGATCGATGTGGTGCCGCTGCCTGGCGGGCCGCCTATTGTCAATCTCATTTATTCTTTCCTTGCCCTGACTTCGTACTTTAGCTTCTTTCTCAGGCACGAAGGGCAATAGTACCCACCATATGGCCTGGAGACGCTCCTCTCAGATTTGGAAATGCTCCCAATCTCATGAGGGGTGCCCCTTGGTATGCCACCCAGAAGAGCTCCGCACTCAGCACACACGTGCTTTGATGTCTTCTTTCTTCTGTAATGTGTGACACTATTGCCACCAGGTACACGTACCTTCTTTCTCTTTAGTGATCTTGATCTGTACATTCCTCTTACCATTTAATCTCACCTCTTTTTTCTAAGCCATATCGAGTATCTTCCTGACTATGTTGCTGAAGAACGACACAAAGACAATGTACCAGCCTATTGCGCCCATCTGATTCGCGGCTATCGTCCCATCGTGAAGGTATGACAGCAATGGGAGATCGAACAGAGCGAAAGGAAGATGCAAGACCGCCTCAACGGCCATGGGTTCGTATGTGTGCCTCAACCACGAGTAAAGTATGATGGCAGGTATCATTGTGACATACAATGGCTTGAAGTTCTGCTTCATCATCTTTTGATTCATCTCGTCTATCTGCGGCTTTTGCAACTGGAGCTTTCTTACCGCCTTCTTGTCATTAGAGCGCTGTGCCTTCATCAACTTGCCCTGGTAACCGGAAACCTCCTTCCTCATCCTCTTGAGCTCCTGTTGGTCCACCATGAAGTGCTGTACCAACGTCATGAAGGTGCCCACAAGGATGGCCAATACTATGACCACCAGATACATTTGTGAAGGGTCGTCCAATGGAAGGAAGCCGAATAACCCGTCCAATGCATCATAAAACATATCCATGAATCCCATTATATATCCTCCTAATCACGTCCTATGAACTGTCTAAGGGCAGGGAATAGCTCTGATGCCTGTTCCTTGGCCAGTTGTTCGTACATCCTGTAAATAATACCTACAGTAAGCAGTATACCTGTACCAGTACCCAAAGCGCCTGTAAAGTCCGCCAATACGGCTATCAGGCCGACAAAGGCACCGCCCATCACGGTCACCTGGGGTATGTACCTGGAAAGGATCTTCTCCAATATCCTTATATCCTTCCTGAAACCGGGTATCTGCATTCCGGAGCTTTGCAATCTTTTCGCGACTGCCTTTGGCCCCATGTTCGTCAGCTCTATCCAGAGCTTGGCGAACACGACACAGAATATCACCACCAATATCAAATATACGATGGCCCGTATAGGTTGGGACGCCATGGCCGAAAGGGAATTCGGTGACGTCAGGTAATAGAGAAGCCCGCCTGTCACATTTCCATTGGCGTCGAAAGCGCCAAGGATGCTGAAATTGGTCACCTGCGCCATTATCCTAACATTGGCGAACAGGGCGACAGTAAGTATCATCGGTATGTTAGATGCATAAATGAACTTGATCGGATACCTTCCCCTTATACCTTTGTACTTTCCGTACGAGAGGGGTATCTCTATTCTCATGGTCTCAAAGTAGACCACTATAAGGAACACTACAATTGTGAAAAAGAACGCTGTCATGTCAGGATATGGATAAGGCCGCGATATTATCCCCACGGTCTCGCCGTTGATTATCTTGGAAATGAAGTCCGGTATTGCGCCAAGATATTGGCCAGACTCATCCTTAAGTGGGCTGAACGCCTGCCAGAAGACCTGTGCCGACACCCTGGCCGCGATGAATAACGAGACACCGCTGCCAAAACCCCACTTTGTCACTACCTCGTCCATCATTAGCAGCAAGAGGGCGCCTACCGCCATCTGTGCCACAAGGAGCATTAGCATTCCTGAGGTCACATCGTATCTCCAAGCAAAGGCGAAGATAAAAGCCTCGAATATGCAAAGGAATATTGCCAAAAGCTTCTGAGTGCCCTGGAACACGGCCTTCCCCTGGTGTGTGGAAAGGTCCATGCCAAGTATATCAGAACCCTGAAGCAATTGCATTACTATACCTGCCGTCACTATAGGGCCGATACCCAGATGCAGAAGAGAACCACTGTTACCTGCGAGGACGGTCCTGAATCCTGCGAACATGTCCTGTATCGTCGCAGGCAGACCGTACAGCGGTATCTCAGAAAGTACGAAGTACATTATCAGTATTATGCCACTCCATGTAATACGTTCCTTAAAGGATATGTGCCTGGTAGGGCTTCTGACCTCGGGCAATATCCTAAACAATGGTGTTAGTGCTCCCTGCAAAGACATATACAATACTCCTATGAACTAATGGCCTGTCCACCAGCGTCCACGATCTTGGTCTTCGCCCTCTCACTGAAGTGGGGCGCCTTGACTATCATGGGCCTGGTAATCCTTCCTGAACCTAGGACCTTCTCGATGCCCAGCTTGGCGACATCGACCACAGGGACATCGTCCTGGTATTCGAGTGCGCCCTTGGCCTCGAGAGCATCCAGATTCTGGTCCAAGAAGGACACATTGATCCCTTCCATGTCAGACCTTAAGAATCCGGCCCTCTGGAAACCATATTTGCCGAGATGATTCGGCTTATATATCTGGAACCATGTATACTTTTGTTTCTTTTCCTTACCAGAACCTGCGTTACCTCTGCCACCGCGGTGTCCGGCGCCCCTTCTCTTCTTGGAGCATCCCCCACCACAGGTCCTAGAACCACGCTTTTTGTTGATCTTTCTGGATTTTCTAATCAACTGGATCACCTTAAATCATTCTTTTCAGAAGGGCATTTATCTCTTCTCCCCTGTAACCAAGGGAACCGCCCTGTCCGAATCCTCTCTTCGTGTCCTTGTAACCGCCCCTGGGTGGGTGCAGTTTGAAGACATCCTTTATGCCTATCTCGCTGAGCTCATGTTCAAAGTTGAGTACAGATTCTATGAACTCATCGACCGGGAGGTCTGTCTTTTCCTTTATCAGATCCTCATCTATGCGGCCGTTGCCGGGGAGCCTTCCCCACTTAAGGACAAGCTTGTTGAGGGTCTCGGAATCGATCTCGCCATATGTTATGTAGTCCTTTGCCTTCTGCAACATCCCTACATACGAGTCCCTGTCGTCGACTAGGATGCAATTCCCAACATTGAAAAGCTTGAGCATGTCAAGCGTGTCCCTGATGGTGGCCCTTACTCCGACCTCTCCTCTTATCCTTACTGCAGCCAATCTCTTCATCGCTTACACCTGCTTTTCTGTTGATCCGCCTGCAATGATGCCTATCCTGTCGATATGCCTCTGCTGCACGCTCATGTTATTGGTCTTCCCCAATGCATCGAATATGGCCCTGGCAAAGTTCAAGGTCGTCTGTGTCTGCCCATATGATCGTGACCATACATCCCTTATGCCTGCCAACGCGAGTACCTTCCTGCCGACATCGCCCATTGCGATGCCAAGGCCCCTTGGTGCTGGCAACAATGTAACGGAAACGCTCGAGGAGCTTCCATCCACACGGAATGGTATGGTATGCGGGGTTCCGCAATTGCACTCCCATGAACCACAACCGCGCTTTATCTGTATAAGATTCAACTTTGCATCTGTGATGGCCTTCCTGATGGCGGGTCCTACCTCCTGGGCCTTTCCATATCCTAGGCCCACGTAGCCGTTCTTGTTACCAACGACCACGATGCAGGCGAACTTGACCCTCCTACCGGAGTCGGTCATCCTCTGTACCATGTTCACTGACAAGACCTCTTGATAGTCCCTCTCAGAGAGTTCGGGCAAAAGATGGTCGACGATCTCGGTCTCCAGTATGGAAACGCCCATATCGAAGATCTCGCCTATGTCCTTGATCCTACCCTCCTTCACAGCCTTTCCAAGCTCTGTCTTGGGTTTCCAAGAGTCTTGGACGGTCGCTGGGGATTCCTTCTTCTTAAAATCCTTCCTGTCATTGCTCATTTGATCCCCTCATCAACTCTCCTTCTCGCCTATCTCTTTCTTGGTCTTCTCAAAGAGATCTGGGATTTTCTTCACATCTATGTTATCTTTAATATACTTTGAAAAACGTTTTGAACGCTCATCGTCATCTAGATTGTCAAAGTATTGCACTATGTGCTGGCCGTTTATGCGGTCCTCGCTTGGCACTATGGACTCATCAAAGGGTATGTCTATGCCTGAGTCAGCAAATCCCTTTAGGCAGGCAAATATCTTTGATCCCTTTACAACGCTGTAAAGTCCCACGTCAAGGATGGCCTCGGATATCCCCTCCTTCTTAGCCTTTAAACCGCATAGGTAACCTGTCAGGTAGGCGGCCGGCGTATTTGAAAAAGAGCCCTTCCATCCAAACCCGGATAGGTCCCTGGAATGCGCGCTGGAGACGATCTTGTCGCCGCCTTCGTCCATGTTCACGACCTGTGCCCATATGTGATTCAATGATTTCCTCACAACGAATCTTGGTTTTCCGGAATAGAGCATCCTTCTCCTTACCCTGAAGTCGGTCTTGCCTTCCCTTCTCCTTCTAAAATGTAATGAGTATCTGGGTCCGTTCATTTGCCACCATCCTCCTTCAACATGCTGTGGTCGGCCATATATGTTCTCATGTACTCGACTGACCTGAATGCTCCACCTGTTGCCATGCCATAGAGCTTCCTGTAGACCTCTGTGGATATATCATCGTCCGAATAGAGCTTTTTGAGCTCCTTTCTGAGAGGCCTGATGGTGTCTATCCATCTCCTCTTCTTGGGATATCTGGAAAACTTGGGTCCCTTGAATGTACCATGGCCCCTTCTCCTGCCCTTCTTCTTTTGAATGTGGCGCTTCCTGGCACGGTGCCTAGATATCCCCTCTTCCTGCTTCTTCTTGATGACGCCCTTGTTCACAAGGCCTCTTACATCCTCGCGCGTGATGGCCATTCTGATCTCCTCCGATTTGGAGGCGTCCATCCAGACCCTGTTGATCCCGCATTCAAGAACTTCGGAGGCTATCCTTCGCTGAACACTGAGATTCATCTTACTCACCTGCCTCCATCTTCACTTTGAGCTCCTTGGCCCTGTCTATAATATCGTCCTTCACGCTGTCCTCGACGCTGGAAAGCCTGAACTCCTTGACGCTTCCCTTTATTGTGGCGTACATCTCAAGGGCCTCTACGGAGTCCACATATAGGAACTTAAGCCCGGGATTGGCCACCCTGAGCTCCATCTCGAGCGCCTTTAAGAGGATGTCAGCCTTCTTCTTGTTTCCAACGGAAGAGGATATTCTCAATATTGATTCCTCAACGCCTTCAAGGTCGGATATGTTGTTCACATAGACCTCTGGAAGTCCGCTGGGATGGTATCCCCTTACTTCCTTGGGGCCCCTGTAGCCCACCTTGACTATCGAAGGCTTGCCCTTGAGCTTTCTCCTCATCTTGGAAGAGTGGCCCTTTGGCTTCCTCCATGTGGGATTGTTCTTGAATCTCTTAAGCTTCCAGGTCTCCTGTCTCCTGAACTTGGGCCTCTTCTTTGAAGCTTCCTTTCGTAATCTCAATAATCTCTCGGTCATGATTACCACCTCAATGACACTCCATCTCTCTCGACAAGGTATATGCCGTCCTGGAACACCCTTGGGTCCCTCTTGATCACCCTGGTGGATTTCTCAAGGTTTCCTGCGGTCTGTCCGACGTGCTCCTTGTTAATGCCCTCAACGATTATTTCGTCCCCAGATATGTTGACCTTTGTATCGCCAACGATCTTTGCGTTACGTGGGAACTTCTCACCAAGGTAATTGTCTATGACGATCTTGTCGCCATCTTTCTTTATATTGAGAGGGAAGTGGGCGTATATCACTTTCATCCTGTATCTGTAACCTGTCTGCACACCCTTGATCATGTTCCTGAGATGTGATCTTATGGTGTATATTGCGGCCTTGTCGACCTTTCTCGGATAATCGACCACCATGACGATCTTGCCATCGTTTAGGAACAGCCTGACGTTAGGATACTTGAACTTGCGCTCCAGCATCCCCAAAGGGCCCTTGACACTGACATAGTGATTGCTAACCTCTACCTCCAATCCCTCCGGGATCTCCAACTCTTCTCTTATCTCTTCAGCCAACATCACAATCACCTAGTAAACATAAGCCAGCAATCTGCCTCCGACCCCTGCCTCAAGGGCCTCGTGGTGGCTCATTACGCCATTTGATGTGGAGACGACCAATATGCCAAACCCTCTTGCTGGCAGGAATCTCCTCTCAAAGCTCTCATATCCATCCTTCGTTACGGCATATCTAGGTTTGATGACACCGCACATGTTGATGTTGCCAGTAAGTTCTACATTGAACTTGCCTGATTTCCCATCATCTATGAACTCGAATGCACCTACAAAACCGTATTTTTGAAGAATGTGCAAAACATTGCCGATGGTCTTGGATGCAGGTACCGTGCAAACGGTCTTTCTTACCTTCTCCTGATTTGCTATGTTCGACAATGTGTCTGCTAAAGGATCGTTCAACATGAATCATCACCTAACTGTATTTCTTGAATCCTATCTTTGGTGCCACTTCCCTGAAACAGCGCCTGCATATCATCAATCCGTAGCGTCTGATAACGGGTCCGTGACTACCGCATCTCCTACACACTCTGCTGCCCCTTCCAAATGGGGTCTTGATGATCTTCCCTTTCTTGCTCATGCGATATCAACTCCATATCTCTCCTTGATGAATAGGATCCCATCTTCCTTGGAAATACGGTATTTTGGCTTGATCTTCTTCTTGTTGTATTTCCTTCTGGCAATCCTGTAACCAATCCTGTCCATTGTGACACAGACATCCATCCCGAATATGCCTATCTTGGGATCGTATCTGATACCCGGGAGATCGATATGCTCCTTGATACCAAATGCAAAGTTACCGTACTCATCGAAGTTTCCCTTGGGCAGCTTGTTCTCCAAGGCCTCAAAGGCACGTATTAGGAAGTCCTCTGCTCCCTGGCCCCTGAGAGTGACAGCCACTGCAATGGCCTCGCCCTTTCTGATACCAAAGTCCCTGTTAGTGTTCTTTGCCATCTTGAATACAGGCTTTTGGCCAACTATCTCCTCAAGCAGGTCTGCTGCCTTCTGCAAAAGTTCACCGGACTCGCCTATGCTCATGTGAACGGTGACCTTTTGTATCCTGGGACTCTTGACATCCATCTCAATCACCTACCGGCAGGGAAATTAGCGGAGAATCCTCCTTTCCAATGGCGATAACATAGTCCTTGAGAGTTTGGAACTTGCCCTTTGGTGACTCCAAGGTCACTGCATCAGGATTCATTCCAAAGTCCCTAATCTCTACGATCTTACCGACCTTGGAGACGTTCTTTCCTGAGACTATCAGGACCAAGCTTCCCTCCTGAAGGGGTATAGAGTCGACGATCTCGTTCTTTGTCATGTCGACAATAACGCTCTGATACGTATCGTACTTCGTGTCTGAGATCATATTGTTCCCATCGTGGAAGTTGAGCTGGTACTTTCCGCCCTTTAGCAATGTGACATCGCGTACCTTGTAGAGCTTCTTGTCCTTCTCGTCCTTTGATATGGGGTGCAGCACCAGATTACCCTTGTAATTGGGCACCATACGATAGTATTCCTCTGTCCTGGGTATCTCCACTACGTCCATTATACCGACACGGTACCTGTAGTCACGCCTAGGTTTACCATTGACCAGCACAAGGCCCTCGTTGAGTATCCTCTTTACTTCCCTGGTGTTCTTGGCGTATCCCAGGAAGTCCCTCAATATGAATGTAATAGGTACTGAAAGATCGGATGAATGTGGTCCTGGCCTGTTCCTTATGGTCCATACCTTCTGTTTCCTTGGTATCTTCCATTCCCTTGGGGCCTTCTCTCTCTTTAGGCTCTTTCCTTCTCCTTTTCTACCCAAATTCTCACCATCCCTTCTTCTCTAGGCTTTTCTTTCTCATCTCGTCGCTTAGGTCCAATTTGGTGATCATGACATTTGATGGGTGTATTGGGTATATCTTCTCCGTGCCATCCGTCTTTTCGATGGCCGCGCCTTCAACACCTATCTTTATGGCCTTCCTATCGACGAAGAGTACCTCTCCCTCGTGTCCAACATAATCCCCGCGCTGTACCTGGACCTTGTCCCCCTTCCTGATCGGCATGGTCTTGACGCCATATTTGTCGATGAGGTCGTTGCTGAGACGGGCCGAGAACAGCGTGTGTCGCCTGTGCTTGGGCATGTTGTACAACATCTTCCTTTGTTTTCTTGGTGATTTAGTAACCATTATTATCACCTACACTATGATACTGGATATACCAGATATCTTCAACCATCTCTCAACGGACTCCTTTGCGACCGGGCCCCTGGCCTCTGACCCCTTGGGCACGCCATCAGGACCTGTGATGACCGCAGCGTTGTCCTCGAACTTTACACAAGTTCCATCCAGTCTCTTGTATTCCTTCTTCTGTCGGACGATAACAGCGTTGACAATGGTCTTCCTGATGTTGGGCCTCCCCTTCTTGACAGAGGCGAACACCATGTCCCCTACCCCGGCCTTCGGGTATCTTCTCTTTACACCCTTGTAACCGAGCACTGCTATAATCTCCAACTCCTTGGCACCAGTATTGTCGGCACATATCAGCCTTGACCCCGTGGTCAGTGCCCTGATCGGCCTTACTGGCGACCTTCCCCTGGTCGCTCCAGCACCCTTCGCCATATTATATCACCCCTACAACAACAAAGCACTTGGTCTTGGAGAGTGGCCTGCACTCCGCTACCTTTACCTTGTCGCCCAACTTTGCATCGATGCATGGTGGATTGTGTGCTGTGAACTTTGAGGTCCTCTTCTCATACCTCTGGTATTTTCCAACAAACTTCATATACTCCCTTTTGACAACGACTGACTTTCTCATCTTGTCGCTGACAACCTCAGCATCGAAGACCCTGCCACGAACCGGTAACTGTCCATGGAAGGGACAGTTCTTGTCATCGCAGGTGGTTGAAGGTTCCTCAACATTGATTCCTATCATTCTATCATCTCCAGTTTTTCCTCACACGATTCTTTATCCTGTTTTCGGGCCTTCCTATAAGCTTGATTCCATCGATCTTTTGTCCTTCGATCTCGATAATTATATTCTTTTTTATAAGGCGCTTGACACATCCGTCCTTATCCTCTATATCGAGCATATTGGCAGTCTCGTCGACTATCTGTCCCTGGATCCCAATGTTTGATGGATTGCTGCTTCCAACGACCTTAGCCTCTTGACCAATCAGGACCTCCTTAGGATTAAGATTTGCCATTCGACATCTCCACTGAGTAACCCATTTCACTGAGTATCTTCTGGACCTTGCGCTTCTGGTCTCCCTGCAACTCGATCTTTCCATCCTTTGCATAGGTTCCGCCACATGCGCAACGAGCTTTTAGGTCCTTGCCTAGCTCCCTGATGTCTATCTCCTTGTCAAATCCTTCTACTATCGTTATTAATTTTCCAAATCTCCTACGTGCAGTTGAGATCTTGATCTGCTGATCTTCAATTGCGATCTCCTCACACACGCAGAGTTCCTTAGGAAGTCCACATTTTGGGCAAACTTCTGCCATTATCTATTCATCTCTCCTTGTGTTTGTTTGATTGATGATCGTGCTCAATCTAGCGATCGTCCTCTTGAGTTCCCTTATCCTGCCGGGATTCTCAGGCGCGGAACCTGTGGCCAAAAGGGCCCTTTCCCTGGCAAGCTCGAAACGTAGCTCATCCAATTTTGACTCCATCTCACTTGGATTCATATCCCTGATATCGTCTGCTCTTATGATGGACATCATTAGGCCTCCTTGTTATCTTCTTCTGATGGCTCCTCTGCTGGCTCTGGCTCCTCTGCTGGCTCTGCTTCTTCAAGAGGCTCTTCCTCTGCTGGCTCTGGCTCCTCTGCTGGCTCTGGCTCCTCTGCTGGCTCTGGCTCCTCTGCTGGCTCTGGCTCATCTGCTGGCTCTGGCTCCTCTGCTGGCTCTGCTTCTTCAAGAGGCTCTTCCTCTGCTGGCTCTGGCTCCTCTGCTGGCTCTGGCTCCTCTGCTGGCTCTGGCTCCTCTGCTGGCTCTGGCTCCTCTGCTGGCTCTGGCTCCTCTGCTGGCTCTGCTTCTTCAAGAGGCTCTTCCTCTGCTGGCTCTGGCTCCTCTGCTGGCTCTGGCTCCTCTGCTGGCTCTGCTTCTTCAAGAGGCTCTTCCTCTGCTGGCCCCGTATCGCTTTCTGGAGCTTCTTCGACCGACTCCTCATCTAGTGGAATCTCTTCCTCCACTATGTCCTCGGCAACCTCAAATTCCGCTTCCTTTGACGTTGGCTTGGCTTCTATGATGATGTCCTTTATTACTATCTCATCAGGTAGCACTATATCATCTGGCATGATCTTGACTCTTACGCCTATTGCCCCAAGCTTTCTCTTGGCTGTGGCATAACCTGTGGAAACATTCTCAAGAGCGGGATTTCCTGATTTCTTGATGTATCCTTGATAGAATCTCACGGTCCTTGACCTCTCACCAGTCAACTTGCCTGCTATGATGATCTCGGCGCCCTTGGCACCGGCATTCATGATCTTCCTTAGCAGGAAGTAGGCTGCCCTTCTGAAGTGAAGTCCCTTCTCGAGGTCTGAAGCCAATATGTTTGCCATTACGTTGGAATTGAACTCTGGCTTCTGGAGATTCTCTACCTCCACCTGAGGCTTTTCAAGATTGAAGTTGTTCTCAAGGTCCATGGTAAGTTTCCTTATCGACTTACCCTTCCTTCCGATAACTATACCTGGAGTCTCCACTTGGACTATTACCCTAGTACCCAGTGGGCTTCTCTTGATATCAACTCCACCGTATCCAGCCCTTTCCAAAGATTTGGCCAAAAACTCGTCGATGCTAGCGTTCTTTATGTTCTCTTCAATGAATCTTCTCTCAATGGCCATTATCTCTCCTCCACGATGATCTCGACATTGGTAAGCACATGATTGTATGGAGATGCCCTTCCATAGGCCCTAGGCACCCATCCTGCGATTATCCTTCCCTTGTAGGAAGAAGCATGGATTATCCTGAGATTATTGGAATCCAATCCCTTGTATTCTGCATTGGCCTGGAGCTCGTTGAGCAGCTTTATGAAGTTCTTGCTGGCCTTTACAGGGTATCTTCCTGCATCCCAGCCCCTAAGACCGGTCTTGTGGCCGACCTTCTTGTTGTACTTCCTAAACGCCACTGCCTGCTTCTTCTCAACAACGCTCTCCAAGTACGTCTTAGCATCCGCAAGTTTCATGCCTTTTATCTCTCTTGAGATCTCTACTGCATGTTTGGGTGAGATGTTCAAATGCCTCCCAAATACCTTTGCGGTCCTGGTCTCATCCAGTTTCTTGTTACATGAATAATTGGACATTTTTTTCATCTCCTTACTTGAGCGGTACGTACATTGAAGACTTGGTAGCGCCTACACCGGGTGAGCTGTGTCTAACCTTGCCTCTGGTGAGAGCGAACTCGCCGAAGAAATGACCTATCATCTCCGGCATTATCTCCACTACCTTGAACTCCTTGCCGTTGTAGATGCCTACTGAAAGCCCTACCATCTCTGGAAGAACTATCATGTCCCTGCAGTGTGTCCTTACAATGACCCTCTTGTTCTCTTCCAAGGCATCCTTGGACCTCCTCAACTTGATAAGAAGCTTCTTTTGCTTCTCGGAAAGGCCCTTGTTTAGGGACCTTCTCTGTCTGGAGGGAATGAGGGAGATAAATTCCTGCATCGGCATCTTCTGCAATTCCTCAAGTTCATGACCTCTGTAATAAAACTTCTTTCTCGCCATTTACCTTCTCCTCCCTGTTCTCTTGGCGGCTATCTGACCTACCTTCCTACCTGGAGGTGTTGATCTTGATACTGTTGTTGGCCTACCAGCATGGTCATGGCCTCCACCACCGAAGGGGTGGTCCACCACGTTCATTGCCGTTGCAGATACGCGCGGGTAGATAACAGGCCTTCCCTTCAATAGATTGTACCTCTTACCTGCCTTTACGAATGGCTTCTCATGCCTGCCTCCTCCAGCAACAATGCCAACGGTTGCCTTGCAATTTGAATTGAAGGTCTTCATTACCTTTGATGGCAGCTGAACAACGGTCTTTTTGGCATCATGCGAAACTATCGTTGCGAAAGTTCCTGCTGAGCGCACAAGCTTTCCCCCGTCGCCAGGGCTGTTCTCTATATTATGAATAAACGTACCTTCAGGGATATCGCTCAAGGTGGTGATTTTGCCCACAGATATCTTGCCTTCCTTGCCAAAGAGTATCTTGTCGCCTACCTTGATGCCCTCCGGGGCAAGAAGATATTCCTCGATGTCGTTCTCAAACCTGACCTTTATTATGGGGCAGGTCCTTGAAGAATCGTGCTTTATATCAAGAACAACGCCCTCAAGTCCATAGTTATCTTTAGCGTAATGGATTGAGGTCTTGTACTTATTAGAGGTCCTGTACTTGATAGTGCCTCTTCCTCTCTTCTGTGACCTAATTCTATGACCCATTTAGAATACCCCCATCTTGGTAGCTACCTCGTCGGCAAGATATTCTTCTCTCAGCTTCACAAAAGCTCTCTTCTTACCATCGGGCTGTATCAGGGCGGACACCTTCTCGACCTCCACCTCATAGAGCTTCTCGACAGCATCTTTTATGTCCTGCTTGTCCGCTTTCCTTGAGACTATGAAAACAAGCTTGTTCTCCCTCTCCATCATGGAAACGGTCTTTTCTGTTATTAGTGGGAACAGGACTACACCGTAAGGTTCCATTCTAATTACCTCCGAATATCTTGTCGAGCTTTTCCATGGCAGACTTGGTCCAGATGACCAATCGTCCAGCCTCGCTCCCTGGAGCTAGGTGCTCTGTGGAAAGATTCTCCACTTCAACGATGTCTATCCCGGGGTGATTCCTTGCCCCTTGGTATATGCCCTGATTCTTGGACACGATGACCAGTGGGCCCTTCTTACGCTTGTACTTCCTTCCCCTGGCCTTTCCTTTACCGGCCCTGATCTTCTTTTCTCTGGCCCTGAGGATGTCGTCCCATATTCCTATGACCTTGAATATATCTCTTGTCTCCTTTGTCTTTTTGACAGTCTGCAGTTCGTCCTCCAGAACGATTGGCAGGACCATCGACTCATCTATGCGATGCCCCCTCTCCCTTACCTTCTCGGCATTGGCGGTCGCGGCTATCGCAGACATTAGGGCAAGCTTCCTCTCCTTCTTGTTGATCTTTTCCCTGATGGTCTTCTCTACCACTGGGGGGTGGGCCCTTCTACCGCCCACTGTCTGTGGAACGAAAGCGCCCCTCCTAGGACCGGACTTCATCCTTGGCAGACGGGCGATTCCCCTGTTCTTGCCAAGAGACTCAGAACTGGTCTTCTTCCCGGCCAGTGGATCTGGCCCATATGGTTGTGTCTTAGACGATAATGTTGATAAAACCGATCTTCTGATAAGGTCGGGCCTGTACTCCGTGGAGAAAACGCTTGGAAGCTCCATGGTGCCTGTGACCTTCCCATCCAAAGAATAGATATTGCACTTCATTTTCAATCACCCTGTCCGGAAGAAGTAGAGATATATGTTAGATTGGGTGAGCCAGCTGGCATGTGCCTTGGTGGTCTGACAGCATCCCTGAGCTTTACCAATCTCTTGGCTGGCCCTGGAAGTGAACCTCTCACAAGCACATAATCCGAATTAAGGACCCCGTAGTGCATGAATCCTCCATCAGGAGTGACATTTTCATCATCCATAGAATGGACACGCAATATACGCTTGTTGAACTCGGTCCTCTGTTGGTAACCGAGCTGACCAGCCATTGCAACTGTCCACATGGTCCTTGCTGGATTCCATGGTCCGATACAACCTACGTGTCTCCTTGCATCATTGACCTTCCTACCCTGTATCTTAATTCCCCATCTCTTCACAGGCCCCTGGAATCCCTTTCCTTTAGTTATGCCACTGGCATCGATCATGTTTCCGTTATCAAAAACGTCCTGAACCCTGACCTCTTTGCCCAAAATGCCCTTACAGAACTGTAATTTCTCATCGACAGACCCGCCTCCTACTGCGTATTCCATCATGTCAGGCCTCTTCTTGAGCTTGATGAGTCTGGGTTGTGTACAGACTATGACCCTGATATCGTCTATCTCGCCATCAGCAATCTTCTTCTCAAAGGTTTCCATCTCTCGGGGGGCCTTGGGCATACATATCTTCCTATCAAGATCCTTGAACAGGTCAGAGGCCCAAATCTCCGACACGACCCTCTCGCCGTTTGCGTCCTTTGTGTAACCTCTTATGGCACAAACGTTGATCGGTGGCGTTTCCACAACAGTTACCGGTACGAAAATCTCCTTTCCCTTGGTAATGGCGTGAGGTCTATCATCCTGCTTAAGGACATGAGTCATTCCAGCCTTGTACCCAGGGAAACCTAGAAGCTTCACCTTATCGGAATTTGGGAAAGTCGTGTTTCTTGATATTGAGCTCTTTGCCCTCTTCCTAGGAGTATAGGCTAGTGAACCAGACCTTGGTTTACTTCTGTGACCGCTAGTATTTCCCATGCTTACATCCCCTTACTTTTTTCAAAATGTTGATTAAATTCATTCTTCGATAAAAATCAGGAATATAATGGATCATTACATTCCTTAATACATGGATTATTATCATCCACTGATACTGTGTGATTTCTCAAGATGCCATTTAAAAGTCTTTCGGTATCATTTCCACAAGTGCTGTAATATATAAAATTATTGCACAAATGCATCCTAATCTTTCAAATTCATAATCAGATTTTATCAGATTAAAAAATTATAACTCAATCTCCATAAGGTCCTCGGCCACCATGACATTGTCAAAACGATCCTTTGCCCTCTCCATTATCTCGATATCATTGTACCTAGAGTTGATATGGGTCAAAATCAACGTCTTTGCACCGATGTGGGTGGCCGCCTCACAGGCTTCCCCTACTGTGGAGTGGTAGGTGTCGCCCCTTTCTTCATCATTTAGGAATGTAGCCTCATGAATCAGGATATCTGACCCCTTTGTTTCCATTGGAAAATCAATTGGCCTCGTATCCCCGGAATAAGTTACTCTCCTTCCTTTTTTTCTATTTTGGGTCACATCCTCTAGTTTTATTGTCTTTCCATCCAATATAAGCTCGCCCTCGTTTTCCAACTTTGAGAACATCTCCCCCTCTATCCCCAACTCTCTTGCTTTCCGTGTGTCAAAGCTACCCCTCTTGGGATCTTCTAGGAATATGAAGCCCAATGAAGGAACACCATGATCGACAGGGAAAGATTGTATGGAGTAACCATTGAATTGGAGCTTGTCACTGCTGAGCTCTTTCACCTTGACATCGTATGATATGTCCATATAACCCGACATAAGCATGGCCTTGATGAATTCCAACGTCCCCTTGGGCCCATATATCTCTATCGGGTCAGTCCTACCGTTAAGGGACATTGTCATCATCAATCCCGGAAGACCTAGGTAATGATCGCCGTGAAAATGAGAGATGAACACCCTTCTTATCCTTGACTGCCTGACCTTTCTGAGCATCTGTTTTTGACAACCCTCTCCGCAATCGAACAAAATTACGTCCCTCCCATACGATATTGCTATGCATGAGGGGTTTCTCTCCGGTGTGGGTTTCGAACCTGCGGTTCCTAAAAATGATATTTTCATCTGACCAAAAGACATTTCTGTCAATTGTTTATAAAAATATTTATTATAATAATATTATATTACTATATATGAGATATTTTCCATTGCTCCTGATGGTCATGATAGCTCTCTCAATGCCCTTGATGATAGCCGGATATCAGGAGATGCCCCTAGACGAGTATAGATTGAACATTGTGGTCGATGAGGAAGACTATACGATTACGGGGTCGGAAGATATCATCTACCACAATAAGGGCACAACTGAGTTGAACGAGGTTTACTTCTACCTATATCCTAACGCATTCAAGAGCGAGGAAATCGCCCCGGTGGAAAATGTAGAGGAAGTATATCCCAATGGCTTTGATGCTGGGTCTATAGACGTGAATGTCAGGGGTTTTGAATATGAAGTGGAAAATGACATACATCTTAAAGTTATCCTGGACGAGCCTCTTTACCCCGGCGACTTCGTGACCATCCATATTGATTTTGAGATTGATGTGCCCAATATGTTCTATAGATTCGGTTACTATGACAGTTTGATATATGCAGCCAACTGCTTCCCCATAGCAGCTGTGAATGACAATGGGGAATGGGCATTGTATCCTTACCTTTCCAGAGGGGACCCTTTCTTCTCTGAAACAGCTAACTGGAAGATCGACCTGATGCTGAAGAAAGAATGGGTACTCGCCACCACAGGGTCGGTTGTCAAGAAGTATGACAACGGAGAATACTTTGATTATGAGATAGAGGCGCCAATGACTCGGGATTATGCATTTTCATGCTCTCCAGATTACAAGGTGGTACAAAGGGATTATGAGGACATCAAGATAATGTCATACTATTTGGAAGGTCATCAGAAAGGCGGGGTCCAGGCATTGGATTATGCTGCCGAGGCCATACAACTCTTTGAAGAGGTCTACGGGGAATACCCCTATGACACCTATACAATTGCAGAAACCCATCTGGGGGTGGGTGCCGGAATGGAATATCCCCAATTGACATTCATAGACTACAATTACTATGACATATCTGACGAGATGATTTTCCAAGTAATAGTTGTGCATGAGACCGCCCACCAATGGTGGTACGCTATGGTGGGAAATGACGAATATCAGGACTCTTTCATAGATGAGGCCCTGGCACAGTTCAGCACGGCTTTATACTATGATGAGCTGTATCAAAATAAAAGCGAGGTCTATTACAATTACTTTATCTTCAATACTTACAAGGAAAATATAGGGGATAGCGTGAACATAATGGACCTTGCCTTGGATGAATATGTGTCAGACAGGGAATACTACCTCATGGTCTATATAAAAGGGCCTGTAGTGCTGGACATGATAATGACATATACTGGTAAGGAAGGTTTCCTTGAGTTCCTTTCGGGCATACAAGAGGAATACAGATACGGCATCATTGACAAGGACATACTCAAAAATGAATTGGATGAGTCATTCCCTGATTCATTGGCCAGTACCATGCTGGAATTATTCGCGTCCACAGCGGAAATGCCGGATGCTCGGGGAGGAGATTCATATTACTATGAGGACGGTCAGTACCACATAGACATCGCATACTCTAATGAGCTTGAGGTCCCCGTGGAGATAAAGATAAACTATAATGACGGTACTACTGAGACGATAGGCCCCATAACGGAATACAAGGGAAAGAACGGGGGCATGATCGTTAGCTATGACATTGACCCCTTAAACAAATTGATAGAGTCGGACGAGACAAACAACATCGGCAATCTGGAGCTTCGAGAGGAAGAAGACATAAAAAGTTACAACTATCTCTATTATGCCATACCGATCTTAGCAATAATCTGCTTGGTCGCTTATGCTTATATGAAGAGGTATAGATGAAATCCGGTTCACGTTACATTGCCATAATAATTGTATTTTCCCTACTGGCAGGTTTTGGGATTCTACACGCATATGCAGAAAGCGGACCTAAAACCTATGTTATATTCACTGTAGACACAGAGAGGGATTTCCCACCAATCCTCAATACATACAAAGGGATGGACGAGGGCATACCTATACTGTTGGATATATTTGATCAATACGATATCAAAGCCACATTCCTTGTTACAGGCCATGTTGCAAAGATGAGGCCAGACACTGTAAAGCTTATCTCTGAAGAGCACGAGATAGGAAATCACTCATTGTACCACTTGGAACCGCTCTACACCCTAGACTATGATGAAAAGGTCAGAAGGATAGAGGAGTCAACATCCATCCTTGAGGGCATCACAGGCAAGGAAGTGACATCATTTAGAGCGCCCGGACATTCATGTGACTCAGAGCTTTTAGAAATACTCCAGGACCATGGGTACCTTGTAGAGGCATCTGCCTACAAGGGAGACTCATATCCATACCATCCATCCACGGACGACTGGACCAAGATAGGGGACATGGAAATACTCAGGGTGCCAGTTTCTAACGCTCCCCATTATTTTTATTCGTTTTTTTATTATGGCCAAACATGGGTAGACGCATATGAATATGTTATAGCTGAACAGGAAGAAAAAGGTGACAAGATCGTTGTTGTGGGCATGCACCCCTGGGAACTTGTTGATATAGATCTTGGCGAAGGAAATGAGCTCACAGAAAGAGTGTGCGGAGAGGTCACATACAACATGCTGATCGAACTGCTGGAATACCTCAAGGACAAGGATGTCGAATATATCACCCTCTCCCAGTCCTATGAGATATTCTCTTGAACTAATCTATTTTCCCTTTTTTGCGAAAAGAACTATTGCTACTATAATGACCACAGCAGCGATCCCGCCAAGCATATAGTACATCATTGACGAATCCTCATTTACCGGTCTAGAGTTGTAATCCGATATGAAATCGGAAAATATGTTGATGGCCAATTTCTCATTGTCGGCGAGATGAATGGATGTGTTCTCAAATATCTTCTCGGTGCCAAAGACTATGACAACGCCCCCATTTTCCATATTTCTTTGAGCCATCACGGGGATGTCGCCCACAAGCTCACCCTCATCGACTTTCTCATTGAAATTGAGGTCAATGAATGCATCCTCATCCCCCATGGCTATGGCAAAGGCAGGTTCGGATATCTCCAACCTCATGGTATGCCTTAGCGCTATCTCATCGATATTGTAAAAGTAAGATTCATCAACTAAGTTTGATACTACAGGAGTTGTACCACATGTGCATCCAAAGTAGTTAGTCAGATCGATCATCCTCTCCTTTACCAACTGGATCCCGTATGGGGAAAGTAGATCGTTGAGGTCATCAAAAACGACCTGGACAGTGTCGAAGAATGATGTTCCCAAGAAAAGCAACATGCCACCATTGTCCACAAACTCATATATGGCCAGTTTCTCTG
>Ga0272441_10002668_pt1 | contig 35681 bp, 30 predicted proteins | sample SSMProp6N_FD_193582 | JGI IMG/M metagenome (GOLD analysis project Ga0272441, IMG submission 193582) | Marine sediment archaeal communities from Little Sippewissett salt marsh, Falmouth, MA, United States - SSM-Prop-6N | ecosystem: Environmental > Aquatic > Marine > Wetlands > Sediment ...
GATTCTTGCGGTCGCGGATGACCGCCTCGACCTTGTCGCGGTTCGCGAGGACCTCGTTCGGCTCGACTATGAACACGTTTCCGCCGGTGAACGTCCCCTCCTTCAGCTTCTGCACCGTGCGCTTCCCTCCGGGGAATTTATCGTCGAACAGCCGCACGTCGATTATCGGGTAGTAGATATCCGCGCTGATCTCGCCGACCATACGCCCGAGGTCATCGATCGCCTCGGACGAGATGAGCGGGATGTCGCAGGTCATTATCATCACGCGGTCGTTGTTTTTCAGAATTTCGATTCCGGCGATGAAATTCTCGAGCATCGTCTTCTTCTGCTCGATCGTCTCCTCCGGCCTCAGTCCGAAAGTCTCCTGGAGCCGCGACGCGTTACCGACGCACAGGATATGGCCGCAGATATTCGACCCGCGACACGCGTCGAGCACCCAGTCGAGCATCGGACGTCCTCCGATATCGATAAACGCGCGCTCCGGTTCCGGCTCCCCGGTTTCGAGAATGCTGTCGGGTGTCGGCCCGCCAGCCATTATGAGGACGGGATATTTGACCGCTTCCATGTGAAGTTCCTCCATCGATCCATGCGGGATCGACGTCAATAATACCGCTTACGAATAATGAAATGAAGTCCGGGGTGATGCAATATCACTTTTCGATGCCGTTCGCGCATGGCAGCGCGGTTATAAGAACCTCTCCCGCGACAGGTTCGTACCTGCCGATCACAGCCTGCGCGCTTTCCATGTCCGGAAGCCACGCGAATATCGCCGCGCCCGATCCGGTCAGAAGCGCCTGTCCGACCTCGTTACGCATCGCGGTGTGGACCTCCTTCAGCCACGGGTTCATACCGAGGACGACATCCTCGAAATCGTTCATGAACATCATGTTGAACGTGCCGTTCAGGATCGCGTCCATCCAGATATTCCGGAACGCGTCGTGATCGGGAACCTCGGGGATCTCCCCGCCAGCCTTTTCTCTCAAGCTGTCCAGCTCTATATAAGCATCGCGAGTGCTGATCTCGATCGGTGGCGCAGCTATAATAAACACGCCGGGATTCCGGGATGTCGCGATTCCGGCGGTAAGCGGTTCGAGGATATCTCCCCTGCCCCTCACGATTGTCGTTCCGCCAAGGACGCAGAACGGAACGTCGCTGCCGATATCCGCGGCGAGATCGATAAGGTCGCCGTCCTCGAGATCAAGCTTCCACAGTTCGCGTAGCGCGACAAGCGTACCCGCCGCGTTCGAGCTTCCGCCCGCAAGCCCTCCCATCATCGGGATCGACTTCTCGATGTGGAACTTAAGCCCATATGGAGAGTGTCCGGACTTCTCCGCGACCACCTTCGCGGCTTTCCACACAAGGTTACTCTCATCGACCGGGACGTCCGGATTTGAGCAGGTAATTTCGATACAGTCGGAATCGGTCTCCTCGACGGTGAGAGTATCGGTGAGTCCTATCGACTGCATGACGCTTACGAGGTCGTGGAACCCGTCGTCACGTTTCCCAAGGACTCTCAGGTAGAGGTTTATTTTGGCGTTGCATCGTACGCTTACGGTCATGAAGAGGAGTCCTGTTTAGAAATGTACACTCAATAATAATATCGGGCGTATTGGCATCGACACCCTGTCGTGGATATACTATCCATTGTAAATGCCGTGCACCCGTGAAGGTGTGGGCAGGTGATATTATATTCCTGTTCGGCACAGCGAACAAATATACAGGTGCATAACGCCGATTTTACCAGTCTATGCTGAATGACTTCCTGACATCGATAGGGTTCAGCCAGATTACAGCCGATTTCATAACGCAGCCGGAGTGGCTGCACATCGGTTCAGCATTTTTTCTGATACTGGTACTGATCGCGGTCGCGTACCTTCTCCGGCTCGATCTAGATCCGTTCATCTTCAGGCGATACCAGCCTTTCGTGAGTAACATCGAACGACTCACCTTCTGGTCGCTTCTCGCCGGAATTCTTCTCTGGACCTACTTCACCGAATGGACACCGGCGGGCGAGTTAACCGAACTCAACAATAAGTTCATCTTCGGACTGGGTGCGGCGTTCCTTCTTATATTGGGAAGGGCGCTGAACCACTTCATAGTCACGGAGAAGAACAGGTGGGATTTTTTCGACAACCTGCCGTTCTACCTGATGGTTGAGTTCATGGTCCTCGTCCCGCTTGCGTATTATTACAGGCTTGAACGTAACGGGCTTATGCCGAAAGAGGAGCTTGGATTCGCTTTCGCCTGTATTTTTATCGCGTACTTCATTATCAGGTGGCTTCTCAGGCGTCCGACCTACATCCCAAAAAACCGGGTAAACCTGTTCTTCGGGCTGTTTATCGCATACATGCTCCTCACGCTGATATTTATGCCGTGGCGACTCGCTGCGATAAAAAATGTGATTCAGTGGATAGCGTTCGGGGCGTGCTACATGGTCGGGCTTGCATATATTCCCGACCGCAGGCGCCGTGATTTCATAATCATCACGGCTGTGACAACCGCTCTGATATCGACGCTGTGGGGATTCTGGAAGTACTTTGACGTGCCACACAACGTGTTCGGACAGGTGGGAGGTGTTTATCCGGAGGATCATCACCTTGCCGGTCAGGAGTATTTCTACAAAACACCGTCTGCCGGACGGTACTTTCTCTTAGCGGGATTCTTCGCGAATCCGAACTATTACGGTGAATTCCTGGTACTGACGATTTTCGTCGGGCTTGGTCTCCTGTTCGCCACAAACTCCCTGAAACTGAGAATTTTCCTGGCGATTGCACTCGCGATCAATATTTTCGAGATGGCCGCTTTATACAACCGTGCCGGATGGCTCGGTGGATTCACCGGCCTTGCATTTGTTCTTGCCGGTCTGGCGTGGGCACGACTGAACATTTTCAGGAGAATTACCAAAACAGGGCTCGCAATAGGTTTAGCCGGACTTGTACTGGTTCTTATACTGGTCGGTACGGTATTCAACGCAAGGGAAAGCGACCAGACCCCGCTGTCCGGAACTCCATGGGAACGCCTTAAATCGATGACAGATTTCGCGGAGGACGAGACGTTCCGTAACCGGCTCACGATGTGGCGCTCATCCTACATGATGATTAAGGACCCGGAAGCTTTTCCCCAGAGGCTGATCTTCGGAGGGGGCTTCGGATTCTTCGAGGTTAACTACCTTCCCTACCAGACCGAGGTACTCGAAACGTACAATTTCGATGAGTGGTTCCATAACGTTATCCCCACGTTCAGGGCACATAACGACCACATTCAGATGCTTGTGGAGGCGGGACTTATCGGAACGGGATTCTATGTCCTGATGCTGGTGTACTTTTTCATTTACGGATTCCGGTTTTTAAGGGAGGAAGACGATCCGGCAAGAAGATTCTATGCCATAGGAATTCTTGCGGCCACCGCATCGTTACTGGCAACGGCGTTCTTCAGTTTCCCGCTGCATAAAATCCAGCATGGCGGCCTGATCTTCACGGTCATGGGTATTCTCATGGCCGAGATAACCGAACGCCGTCAGGCAAGGATGATGGCTGCATCAGGAAATATTTCCGATGCTGATCTACAGTTATCCGGCAAGCCCAAGAAACGTTCGAAAAAATCTGTGAAATCAAAATCGGCGGCACCATTAAAATCAAGAGTGCGGCTGAAGATACACCGGGGCGTTTTTCATAAGGAACTTTACCGCAGAATGACCGGACGCGTTCATCCGCTCGTGGCCGGGATTCTGATTATTATCGTGCTTGCGCTTTGCACATGGGGCGTGTACACGCAGATCATTAATTTCAAGAGCCAGTATTTTGTAGTCCAGGGAATCGCGTACGTACGGGCGGTCGATCAGTCGCAGACAGTGGAAATGAAAAAGGAGCGCGCACGTACTGCCGCGGATTATTTCTGGCGTGCGTACCAGCTCGATCCGACCAATGGCCGTGCGGAATTCTTTCACGGCTTCGCACTGATAAAGGTAAACGAATACCAGGCCGTTGTGTCAGGGACCGAACACCTTGAGGAAGGCCAGGTTCTTTATCCCCAGTCCGACACGTTCTTCGCGCTGGCGATGGGATACGAGGCCAGGCGCAACCTCGCGACGGAACAGGTTAACCAGCTCAGGGGGCTCGTGGCGTCCACACGCCAGAGCCTTGAATCTGCAACTGACGACAGCACACGCGAGATGTACGAAAGCCAGATTGCGGAGTATGAAGAGAACATTGCCACTCTGGAAGCCGATGCGGAATTCAGTCGCGTGAAAGCGATCGACTCCTACATGACCGCTGCTCTCTATTACCCGGTCAAGGTCGAATACTACAAGGACCTGATTCGTCTCATGGAGGAGGAAGGGGGCCGGGATGAGGAGATTATCTTCTGGGCGGAACGGGCTCTTATCGTGGATGAATGGCTGTTGAAGAAACCCCCGCTCAGGTGGAGGTTCGCGCGGTGGCTCGGACGGTCGTGGCGGAACCTCGCGCTCGATGAGATCGAGGCCGGAAACGCCGGAGTGGGTGAAGAGTACCTTCTTAACGCGATTACCGCTTTCGATGAAGGACTCGAACATTCTCCGGGCGTTTACTACAACTACTACGAGCTTGGCATTACAAATGAATCTCTCGGGGATCTGCTGACAGAACTCGGTGAAACCGAACGCGCGAGGGAATTCTATTCGAATGCAAGGGACAGGTACCTGAGTGTCTACCAGAAGTACGACAGGCACCTTACGGTCGACCCGGACTTCGACCTTGGTTTCGCAAATCTCCTGCTTGGCGGAACTTACGAAAAACTTGGCGAGCTGCAGCGTGCGCTGGACTACTACCGTGAAGCGTTTACCATGTCCCTTAACATTCCGGGTGGAGAAATTCACCAGACCGCTCGTGAGCGTATAAACGCTTTAACCGGTGGTGCACTCGACGAACTCGAGGCCGAAGCGGAATCCGGCTTAACGGATTCCAGTGAACCTTAAACTTATTACAGGGTTCGTACGATATATTAACCGTGGGCGTAAATGTCCATACTCGATACAGCTATGTTATAATGTTGTATCAACGAAGGAGTCAGAAGGATGTCAATACTCCGAAAGTCTGTCTTATCGGTATTAATGCTGTTTGTGCTATTGTCTGCATTTCCAGCAGGTGCCGATGAGCTGACCGCAATCGATATTTTTGATGGAATGATCCATTACGAAAACGACCAGCTTTATTCGAGCCTGGACATAAGGGATTACTCGTGCAACGTCATGGAGGTAACCCGGCGTACCAGCGTCGGGACCCGGGAGATCGTCGAAAAGACCCTGTATTTCATGACACCGACGGTCCAGCTCCAGCTTATCGACGATCAGGCGGTTTTCTACTTTGATGACGATCTTCTGATCGTACTGCTGGAGAGTGTCGAGCTTGAAAGGCTTGGAGATACGGAAATCGACGATGTGGAATGTTACGCAATAAGGTCAACGCCCCTCGATCCGGCGTTCGCCAGGTATAACAGGGTGTATTACGTGGCAAAGGATGATTTCCGTCATGTCAGGACAGTTGCGAACCATGCAACTCGCGATTTCGACAACCTCGAAACTGAAATCAATTACACGTATGATGAAGTCGGGCAGTTCGTCATGCTTGCAGAGACAATTGCCGAAACTTACGACGACAACGACAACCTTCTGGCAACAGTTACAACAACTTACTCTGAATACGAGTTCGGCCTTGGGCTAAATATGGACTTTTTCATTCAGTACGTTGAAGATGTCAGCGTAAATCCACCACTTAACTGATTCAGGACCCATGAATACTGAGTCTGAAATTAGCGACAAGGAACCCATACAAGAAACCGTCTGCCTGATCCCGTCTTACAACGAGGAGGAGACTGTCGGTCGCATTGCACAGGAGGCTGCCAGGCACCCGGATATAAGTCGCGTGGTTGTCATTGATGACGGCTCCATTGACCGCACATCGGAGGTCGCAGGCTCCATAAGTGGCGTCGAGGTCATCCGACTTGAGAAAAATTGCGGCAAGGGCGCTGCGATGAAAGCCGGGTTCAGCGCGACAAGTGAGCCTGTCGTTCTTTTCCTCGACGCGGACCTTATGGGTTTAAGCAAGGGAAACATCACCAATCTCTTAAAACCGGTTCTTGAAAATGAAGTCGACATGAGTGTCGGGATATTCAGGGGTGGAAGGGTGTTCACGGACCTTGCACACGTGGTTGCGCCCTCCCTTTCAGGTCAGAGGGCGGTGAGCAGGTCGGTGTTCGACTACCTTGACGTCGAATCGACCGGCTTCGAGATTGAGCGTGCGCTGACCGAGTTGTGGGAGACAGGCGCAATCAGGGTGAAGAAGGTCAAGCTGCACGGGGTCACGCACAGGACCAAGGAAGAGAAACGTGGATTCATGGAGGGAGTTAAACAGAGACTCGGAATGTTTCTCGATATTATAAATTTCGAACGCGATAGACTTAAACGCCGTATGAAAGCCCGGACAGACAACCTCGAAAGTTACACGATAGAAGAATAATCCGCCGGATTCACCGGCGGTTCTGATATTCAGCGCTACTTAAAATACAATTTCACAATCACCACTGGTTCGTGTTCTGAATCAGGCGAAGAAACTCCATCCTGGTCTTGGAGAATTTCTGGAATCCGCCACGCATTGCGCTGGTGACCGTCTTTGAGTTCTGCTTCTGAACGCCGCGCATCATCATGCATAGGTGATAGGCTTCTATAACAACTCCGACACCCTTCGGTTTTAAAAAGTCCATGATCGTGTCTGCGATCTGGTTCGTCAGTCTCTCCTGTACCTGCATTCTCCGGGCATAAACATCGACGATTCGCGGAAGTTTGGACAGGCCGACTATTTTACCGTTGGGGATATATCCGATATGGCAGCGACCGTAAAACGGGAGCATGTGGTGTTCACAAAGAGAGTAAAGCTCAATGTCCCGCACCATGATCATTTCATCGCAGCATTCCTCGAAAATAGCATCGCCTATAATCTCCCTGACATCCTGATGATACCCGGCTGTCAGAAACATCATGCTCTCCGCAACCCTTTTCGGGGTTTTTACAAGCCCTTCACGAGAGTTGTCTTCACCGATTAAACTGATGATTTCCCTGTAATGCTCCGCGATCGCCTCCGCGGTTTCACCATTCGGAGCCTGCAGCAGAATATCCTCGAGATCGGGGACACAAATATCGGGTTTGCCCGGATTACCCGAATTTCCGGAATCGGGATCAGTCATAACGAAAACCTCTTTAAAATTTATCCGGCAAGAACCGGATTTCAGAATTATACCGATAGCGAGAGAATCTGTCCATGGTACCGGGATTTATGGAATTCAGTTAAGCCTCTGTTCGAGATATGATGGCTGGTGAGGAGCAGGTGTGGCGTGATGATGAAGGACCTTCCATCCGCCGGACTCCCGAATGTATATGTTTGTCACGTAAACTTCTACAGAAAGGGTTTCGTCACCATGAGTACTGAGGATTGTTCCATCCAGAAAAACGTAACCCAGGTCCCCCATTCGAATCGCTGTAACCGGCTTGAGTACGGTTTTCAGCCTGGTAGTCTGCTCTGATACACGTGACCAGGCGAGTCTCACCGCGAGTGGTCCGCGTGCCAGGTCCACACCCGGAAAGACCATGGTAACGGAATCGGAATCACTGCATTGATCCATTATACGCTTCACATCAAGTGTCTCGAGGGCACTTAGAAATGCGGTATCGGCATCGATAATCGGCTCCACGTCCTCCATTTCATCAGGCCAGTCCTCAGCCATTTGGGCCCTCCTTCTCAGCCTGCAAAATCAATATTCTCGAAAGCCGGAACGATCCCGGCCTCCATTCCCTGTGTCAGAAGCTCCTCGACAGCCCTGCGCCCCTTTTCCCCCCAGTCGATCGTGTAATCGTTTACATACATCGCTACAAACCTGTCGACTTCGGCAGGTTCAAGATTTCGGCCGAAATCCTTCGCGTAGCGTATGGCTTCTTCACGATGCTCCATTCCATATTTAATACTCCGGGCGATTGCACCAGCAACGTCCTTCATGAGGTCCGCACCAAGGTCTCGCTTTATGACGTTAGCCCCCAGAGGCAGTGGCAGTCCTGTTTTCTCCTGCCACCATACACCGAGGTCCATGACGTTAAAGAGGTTATCGCGTTTATATGTGATCTGGCCCTCGTGGATAATGACACCCGCATCGACATCCCCTGAACCGACTGCGTCCTGGATCTGGTCGAATGCCATCTGCTGAGTTCTCACATCCGGGATCGCAAGCCTCAGTGTAAGTGCTGCGGTTGTCAGTGAACCGGGTATGGCGACAACACGATCCGGGAGATCGGCAGGTTTAAGATCCTCCCTTGCGACGATGATCGGGCCATAACCGTCACCCACACTGGCACCCATGTTCAGAAATGAGTACTGGTTAGCGATATACGGGTACGTGTGAACACTGATCGCGGTCACATCATACCGACCTGTCAGAGAGGCCTGGTTAAGACTCTGGATATCGGAAAGAGTGTGCTCGAACTCAACGCCATCAAGCCCGACGTGACCCATCGCGAGTGCCCAGAACATGAAGGCATCGTCACTGTCTGGTGAATGAGCGAGGGTAATTTTTCTTGTTTCTGTCATAGTGTAGTCGGGTAGTTTAGCACAATACACCTGTGCCGGGCCAAAAAGGACAGAGGTTCAAACATCCGTAAAATTCCCGCATTGTACAATCCGAATACATACAACCGAATAAGGTTTAAAGGAATTGTATTAATAAGCGGTATTTCAATGCGATTTCATGCCATATATTTTAAGTATTCCCTTCATGATCTTAATCGACCTTAACACTCTGAAAGCCGCTTAAATAAAGGGTTTTGATGGTCACAATCTGGAATTCAACACGCAATTTGCGCGATATTATTTCAGAAGGCGAGAGGAGAAGACGCACGTTTCTGAAAGTGCGCTTTGTGGAAAATTATGACTTACGATGACCAGCCCGTCAGTGCATTTTTCTGTCCGGACAGGATTTTTCTGGACAGGGTGCTGGCGAAAGATAATGACAATGAAACCAGCGTCGAAAAAGTCGGTGACCTTTCCGAAACCGGGTTCTTTGACTGGCTTGCCAAACACTACGAATCACTCCAGAAGATCGTTGACCCCTCGAGGAACCAGATTCACTCGATAATCCTCGATATTCTTAACGCTATCACTCCGGCTCCCGAAAATATCCTCGACCTTGGTTGCGGTACGGGAATGTTGACCGGACAGATACTCGATCTAATTCCGGACGCTTATGTCTACGCGATCGACAACTCTATGGAGATGTTAAAAACAGCCCGCACGAACCTTGACGAGTTCTCCGGTCAGATCACCTTTGCGAAGTCGGATTTTCGCGATCCATGGGAAGAGATCATTAACGATCCTATCGATGCGGTCGTGCATTACTCGGCCCTGCATCACCTTCCGCACACCGCGCTCAGGGAGGTTTATACACGACTCGTAAACGTCATGAAACCCGGAGCATGGTTTATACACGCCGATCGACTGAACGAGAATCTTCCCGACCCGGTGCTGAGGATCGGAGACAGTATTCGAAATCTCCAGTTGGAAAGCACTATCGACGACATACCATCCGGCCGTGATCTTATGAATGAACACAACTCACTTCTGAGTGAGGACAGGAAGCACGGCAGGGTCTGCATCGAACCCGCAATGCCGGAACAGCAGGTGGCCTGGATGATAGACGCGGGTTTCGAATTCGCCACGAGGGTATACCAGGACTGGGGAGTATCGATTTTCATCGCCCGTAAACCTGAATAAAATAACTGTTTCCATGTTAAATAGAGGGCCCGGCTTTCTGCGGGCCTTTTTTATTCGGCCAAACTGCTAAAATTCGCGCTGGTACATGGTATTATTCACCGGTTAACATGGCAGCAATCGAGATAAAAGACCTATCCAAGTCCTTCAGGCTTTATACGAGAAAAACCGAGAGCGCGATCGAGAGATTTCTCATGATGAAACGGTCGCGTTACGAAAAGCTCTGGGCGCTGAAGGATGTCAACCTGGATGTCGAGGAGGGCCGCGTAGTAGGTGTTATCGGCCCGAACGGCAGCGGGAAATCCACGCTTCTAAAGGTCCTTACGCGAATATACAGGCCGGACAGTGGTTCCTTTACGGTCAATGGCAACATTGCCGCGCTTCTAGAACTCGGTGCTGGTTTTCATCCCGAACTTACGGGAAGAGAAAACATTTACCTCAACGGCTCAATCCTCGGCCTCACCCGAAAAGAGATTAACCAGAGATTCAGCGAGATCGTGGAGTTCAGCGGCCTCGACAGATTCCTCGACACCCCGATCAAGAACTATTCCTCGGGGATGGTTGTAAGGCTTGGTTTCTCGGTGGCGATGAGTATCGATCCCGAGGTACTTCTCATCGACGAGGTGCTTGGTGTAGGCGACCTGAACTTCTCGAAAAAATCATTTCTGAAAATCAAATCATTCGCGGAACAGGGCCGTACGATCCTGTTTGTGTCGCACGATCTTTCGGTCGTGGGATCATTCGCCGACGAGGTTGTATGGCTTGACGAGGGGCAGGTACGAGGCCAGGGTAATCCTGAAGAGATGATTAACGCCTACATGCAGGACCTTCAGATCAGGCGGGAGGAAGTGCATTCGAAGGGTCGTGCGCTCCAGGCCGACCAGACACGCGAACGCACGGGCAGCGGGGAGGTAACGATCGAGAAGGTCAGGTTCTACGACGCTTCCGGTGAAGAAAAATACCTGTACAATGCCGGGGAAACCTTCATCGTTAAAATTCATTACAAAGCAAATCAGAGGATACGCAGCCATTCGCTTTATCTCGCGTTCCACTCTTTCGACGGACGGATGGTCGTCGGCCCCATATTAAGACCCTATGAAGCCCCGCTTGAGGGAGAGGGGACAATTACGGCTTCATTCCCCAGCCTGCCGCTTCTGAAGGGAGAGTACTACCTGTCAGCCGGTTTATTCAGGGACGACTGGGTAAACGCGTACGATCTTCACGACAGGTACTACAGGTTTACGGTATCCCAGCCAACCGAATGGGGAATCAAGGGCGAAATATATGCACCCAGCGAAATTGAGTATCTAAACTAACAGGGAAGTGGTTTGTGTGAATATCTGGTCAACCGGGAGTTACTTGTGCATATGTCCAGAGCCACCAGGTCTTTCAGGGCTGCGAGGGACTACAGAAAAACGCTTTTCTGGTCAAAACTCCTTCTCGGTCTTGGAATTGTCACCGCAGGATTCACAATAAACATTTACAGCGATCCGGGCCCAATTCTTTTTGTTATAGGTTTACTGTCCGCATGGGTGGCGATATGCCACAATGTGGAATCCTTCACATACAGGAAAGTCCTCAGCTTCAGCCTGGACGGTCCGGCTTTCATCCTTATCGCATTAATAACTCCCGCGAGAATCACGATACTTGAAGGATTACTGATTGGAACAACGATCTATCTTCTGATCATCCTCTATGCAATATTAAAACCATCAATGAGCCTCGTATCCGGAGACAGGTTTTACAATTTCCGCTACCCACTTCAAAGGCTCATACCTCTTGCATACCTTGCCGGTGAACCCCTTAACGGCACATTCGAGCCGGTAATCTCGTTTCACTGGGAACCCGGCATATTCAACATACCGAACTGGTGCCTGTCGGTCACCGATCCTGCTGCGTTCCATAATTACATAAGGTCGAGGGTTACAATCCTCGGAAGGAACACCCGGAGTTACCACGACGGGATAACGATATTCAGATCCGCCGTTGGAATACTTAACATGCTCGAATCGGTAAGGCGATACGAGGAAATCGACCTTGATGGCGTCGCCCTTGCCGCATCCGCTAGACTCGCGCTGGCCTCAGCCCCCTGGAACTCACGAAACGTGCTTGTTGAGGTACTCCACACAATGAATCCCGAGGTCCGGGCACGGATAATGGGCGCGTATGACATCAGGCCGACATATGCATAAATACCCCGACCATTGCGCGAAGTGCTGTTGAAGGGATATACTAGCGCTCCATAAAAGGAGTTTCGAGATGATCACGACTAATGATTTTCGAAATGGTGTTTGTTTTATTTACGATAATCAGCTCTGGAAGATCACCGAGTTTCAGCATGTGAAGCCAGGTAAGGGTCCTGCATTTGTCCGGGTAAAGCAGATCAACCTTCGGACGGGCGCAATTGTGGAGCGCACGTACCGCGCGGGTGAAAAGATAGAGAACGTTCGAGTTGAGAATCGCGAGATGCAGTACCTGTATAAAGATGGGACCAACTACGTATTCATGGACAATGAAACCTACGAGCAGTACCCGATAAACGAAAACCTGGTCGGTGCCCAGGCCGGTTTCCTTCTCGAGAACACAAATGCAACCGTCACAATGCACGAGAACGAGATACTGGACGTTGCGGTTCCCAATTTCATTGAGGTTGAGATTGTAAAAACGGATCCGGGGATCAAAGGTGATACCGCGCAGGGAGGCAGCAAGCCCGCGACAATCGCAAGCGGTGCCGTGATCCAGGTTCCGCTCTTCATTAACGAGGGTGATTTAATCAAGGTCGATACGCGCGACTCACGATACATAGAGCGGGTTAAGTCCTGACAGTCCCCTGAATTTCAGATAAACCGAGAAACAGTAATACATGGCAACCGATCTTACAAAGGAAAGCGCACTGGCGCTAATAGACCAGACCCTGCTGCGCCCGGACCTTCCCGAGGCAAGTTACAAGCAGTGGATCATCGAAAATTCCAAGCGCGGATTCGCCACGCTTTTTGTGCCACCCTGCTACGTTCCGCTCGCATCAATGATCTGTCTTGAGACCGACACCAGAGTCGGTTCGGTGGCAGGTTTTCCGCTTGGCTACACCGTAAGACACACGAAGATGCAGGCCGTCAAGGACCTGATCGATCGTGGTTGCGAGGAAATCGACTTCGTAACGAACATCTCGTTCCTCAAGTCCGGGAATGATGGCGAGTATTTCGGAGAGTTGAGGGACATCAAGGGATACGCGAGTACGCGGAAAACCATTCGCGGTGAAAAAGTGGTACTCAAGGGAATCATCGAGTGCTGTTACCTGACGGAAGACGAGAAACGCTGGGCTGTTGAACATCTCGCAAGAGCGGAAATCGATTTCGTGAAAACGTCGACCGGCTTCGCGACCCACGGGGCAACGGTTGCGGATGTCAGCCTTCTTGTCGCAAGCGCACACGGCAGAATCCAGATCAAGGCGTCCGGAGGTATCAGGACGAAGGCCGAACTTGAAGCCATGGTCAACGCAGGCGCAACACGCATCGGTACATCGAATGGCGACAATATTATCGCTGATTTCATAACGCTGCCCGATTTCTGACAATCCCTGAAAAATAACTATGGTAAACTGTATCCCGTACGCTTACCACGCATCCGGATGCATATGGCATCCGGCATTTTGCATATTTAATGAAGAAAGACAGTAAATCAGGTTCCGGATCACCCGCACGGGCGGAATCACCTTCAACACCTGCCAACGGAATCGCCAAAGCGCGGGGACTTGACCTTACCAACGGACCCGTGTTCCAGACGACAATACGTCTCGCTGTTCCCGTGATACTGTCGCACCTGCTTAACCTTGCCCTTGGCATGGCGGACATGATAATGGTCGGTCGCCTCGGTAAGGAGGCCATCGCGTCCCTTGTCCTGGCAAACTCACTCCTGATGCTCCTGTTCGCGATCGGCTGGGGTACAAGCTTCGCGGTTATAACGTATGTATCCCAGCGAACGGGCGCCGGAAAACATAAAGGCGCGAGAAGGGCTGCCTCTCATGCGATCATGTTTGCAGGCATCCTCGGACTTGTCATGATGGGAATCGGAAACCTGTTCCTCCCCGGCCTAGTGGGATTTTTCAACGCGGAACCCCTGGTAGCCGACCTGGCCGTAAGATACGCAGACCTGATCTTCGATTTCATGCCGTTTTATTTCCTGATCTTCCTCGGTTCGGCAATCATGCAGGGACTCGGTGACACCGTAACGCCACTCATCATAATGGCGTGCATCAACGCGGTGAACATTTTTATCAACTACGTTCTGATCTTCGGGAAGTTCGGATTTCCGGCACTCGGTATTGTCGGCGCGGCAGTCGGATCGGTGATAGCCAGGGGCATAGGATCGGTTGCAATCATAATTATACTGGTCTCCGGGTTTTATAAGATTGCCCTCAAATTACCCGATTTCAAGCCGTACCTTTCGGAATTCTGGGGAATCCTCCGCCTTGGAATCCCGAACAGCGCGCAGTCACTTCTGAGAAATTTCAACGTAATGATCCTGTATCGCATTCTGTCGCTGACCAGTCTGAGAACGGTCGCGCAGGCATCGCTTGGAGTGGGATTTCATTCCGAGGCCCTCGCGTTCATACCCCTGATGGGGCTGTTCCTTGCCACGGGAACCATGGTCGGTCAGAACCTTGGAGCGAACAAACCCGACCGTGCCGAGCAGGCTGCATGGGCGGCGCTTAAAACCGCATTCGTGCTGATGACAATCGCCGCAATCATCTTCATGGTTTTCCCCGGCTATATAGTGAGAATTTTCAACGATGATCCCGGAGTTGTGCGATCCGGCAGCGCGTATCTCAGGATCAACGCGATAACCCAGATATTCCAGTCATGCTTTGTGCTGATAGGCTGTCTGAGGGGTGCCGGGGACAGCGTGCGTCCGCTTCTCACACACATTACCGGGCAGTGGGTTATCCGCCTGCCACTTGCATACCTTCTGGTAAAACTTACCGGTCTTCAGGAATGGGGAGTGTGGATCGCGATGGCCACATCCGCAGCGATCGAGGGAAGCATTTATTTCTGGCTTTTCAGAAAGGGAGACTGGAAAAAAATGAGAATTCCAATCGATCCCGAATCCACCGATGATGTGTCTTAACATTAAACCGTGCATTCATGGTTAATCTGTTCTAAAATGTCTGCCTGACTTAAACACAGGAGCAATCCATTGAAACATTCAAATATCGTCGTCATTGCTATAATCGCAATACTGCTGATGCCTTCATGCTCGCCAACAGCAAGAGAAAGCAAACTTGCCGATATTATCGAACCCTATCGTGATATCTCCCATCCGCTTTATTACTGGGAGACATCCGACGGGCTTACCTCGGCGTACAAAATCGAGAAGAGCACATCGGAGATAGAGATTGTATTATCGGAAAGGGAGGGTTTCAGATCGATCCAGTGCAGTAGGAACGCAACTTACATTCTCTCCGATAACCGCTACGGGTACCTCCAGATTGAACGTATGGAAACTGACTGGGACATCACGACCCTGGTAAATCCTGATTACGATCTGACGGCGATATCCGATGCCCCGTGGGTTGTATCCGATAATGATGTAATTGCAGTGTCGGGAGTGGATGACAGCGGTAATTACCGCGTTATGAAACTCACATTCAGTCGAAGGGAGATCGAGCAGACATGGCGTGATGAAGAGCAGCCCGAACCGGAAATATCCGCCGACCAGCAGGTGTGGCTTACAACAGATAAAATCCCGGGAGAGATTTCAATTTCCGCAGATGGAACAAGGCTCGGGTTTAAATTACCCTCCGAGAACGACCCAACTCTGAATCAGCTCTATTTCCTTGACGAATCCGGCTCAGATCCCATTCTGATAAGCGACTGGCCGGTTTACGAACTGGGAGGGTTCTCACCGGATGGCACTAAGTTTCTCGCAACGTTCGAACTTGAAGGTCGTATCGACCTGTACATGATAGACACCGCATCCCTTGAACTTGAAGAAATTACGAGAGTTTCTCTGGGTTATATAGCGGGAAGCCCGGTGTGGCATCCAACAAGACGATATTTCCTGTATACGACTAATTTCACGACCGAGTACAAACTGGGCGACACACCACTGAACGGTGAGCAGTTATATCTTTACAGTCTCGATTCAAGAAACGAACGACGCATGACGGCTTTCGACGCGATGCAGCTATGGTGTGATTTCGCGCCCAACGGTGATTTCCTGATGTACTCGTCAACCCCCGGAGTTATCTCAAGAACCGGTCGTGCTTCACGGGAGGAAGCGCAGCTTGAAGCGGCACAATCCGGCCTCGACACGTGGCGTCTTTACTACATTCCCTGGGTCCAGGAGGATTTCGTCTCATCGAATCCGAGAATATTGAGCCCGGATGAAATTCAGTTCCTTGTAAGCTGGACTTCCGGCGGTGGAGATGAATACGGATTTGCATGGGGGCCTTATCCCGCCAGCACCGACTAAAGCATCGACATCGGATCGATGTCGATATCCATTTTCACTCCTTTTGGATTTCGTGTAACCGCGATAGCAGACCTTATCCACGACGAGAGGATGCTGACCCTCGGTGCCTTAAGTATAACGTGAAATCGCCATCTCCCCTCGAGTTTTTCAAATGGCGCGGGTGCGGGTCCAAGCACTGCCTGGTCCTTTCCATGCTGCATTTTCTCCAGTACTCTTCCAAGGTTGAATACCGCGTCTGCAGCAGTGCTCTTTTCGGCGGACGATAGAATAATCCGGGCAAGGTGTGTCGCCGGTGGATAACCGAATCTTTCCCTGAGCTTTATTTCGTGCGCATAGAACGATTCATAGTCCTGCATGCACGCTGTCTTTAGAACGCGGTTGTCCGGATCGAAAGATTGGATGACCGCGACTCCCCCGCCCTCCCTTTCGAGTTTTTCGGATCGTCCCGATCGTCCGATTACCTGGGTCAGCAACTGGAAGGTCCGCTCCGACGCCCTGAAATCCGGCACGTGCAGGCTCTGATCCGCCGATATCACCCCGACCAGCCTGACAGACGGGAAATCCAGGCCCTTTGCTATCATCTGCGTCCCGAGAAGAATATCAACCTCATGCTTACGCATTGCCTCCACGATCGACCTTCGCCTGCCGCGAGTTCCCACCGAATCCCGGTCCATTCGGAGCGTTCTCGCACGGGGAAACAAGGTGTGAACCTCCGCTTCAAGACGTTCGGTTCCCCATCCAAGGAACCCAAGATTTTCATTTCCGCACCGATCACAGACATTTACCGCATGCTCGCGATGCCCGCAGTGATGACAAAGCTGTATTCTTTCCCTTCGGTGGTACGTAAGCGAAACATCGCAGTTTTCGCACATCGGAACCCATCCGCACTTCGAGCAGATCAGGCTTTGTGCAAATCCCCTAAGATTAAGAAACAACAGCGCCTGTCGCTTCATCTGAAGTGTCAGTGATAATTCCTCGCGAAGAGTCTGCGACAACAGGCCGATCGATAATTTTTTCCCTTCGACCTCAATCTTCTCGTCATCTTCCTTGTGACTGAAGATTGCTTCTTCAGGTCGTATACACTGGACCTCGGGCAGCCTGCCACCGACAACCCGGTCCGGAAGCTTAACAAGCTGGTAGGTTCCCTTAAGTGCCGCATGATAGGACTCAACAGAGGGTGTAGCGCTCCCAAGCACGAGCACGCTTCCCTCCATTTTCGACATCCGTCGTGCAACTTCTCTCACGTGGTATTTGGGTCGCTGATGCTGTTTATATGCTGTCTCCGATTCCTCGTCGATAACGATAAGCCCGCGATCCGGAATGGGCGCAAACAGAGCGCTTCGTGCACCTATCACGATATCCCGCTCACCGCGACGCACAAGTCGCCATTCATGAAGGCGCTCGCGTTCGGTAAGTTCCGAATGCATAAGCGCTATCCGTCCCGGAAAAGCCCGCATGAACCTCTGCACGGTCTGGTATGTAAGCGCGATCTCCGGTACAAGAATGGTCACACGTTTTCCATTGGCCAGTGCCTGCCTGCTGAGCTCGATGTAAATTTCAGTCTTGCCGCTTCCCGTAACCCCGAAGATCAAAAAAGTCCGGGATACCCCCCGGTTCATTACAGAGGATATGGACTTCACCGCATCATCCTGCGCTCTGGATAATCGGAGCGTCGATTCCAGCGGGCGATCATGCGGTACAAGCGAACTGTCCACAATCTCGGTGGCGAGACCCTTTTTCACAAGCTGCCTTACAGCCGACTGGGAACCGGGAATTTCTCTCGTGATCTCCTCCCTGGAAATCGTTCCCCCGAAGCGATCGAGCATTTCAAGCACGCGCTTCTGTTTGTCACTTCGTATTGACGACCAGTCCATTTCACGTGAGTCCGGTGTCAGTGACAGCCACGTCGCCCTTCCAAGCTGACGGACCTTAGTTCGTATCGATACCCTGGGCTGCAGGATTTCTTCGTTTAACCAGTCCTTAATTATTTCTTTCGCACCGGATTCCGAGGTTCCGCTCATCCTGATAACATCGACAAGATCCTCGCGCGACACTCGTGCAGTTCCATCCTCACCGTACTCAATCGGAACCGCTTCAGGCCTCGAGAACAGCAATCCAAGCGAATTAAGTGCCTCGGAGAATTTCTCCCGGTCATCGGAGTAAAGGGTGGTCACGGCCTGCAGGGCACGGACCTCCGGTGTGAAAGGCGCGAGTGCATCGCGAAGGCTGCACGCGTAATAACCCGCAAGCCACCTGGCAATATCAATATCCGAGCCTCTTAACAGGTCCTCTTCCGAATATACCGCATCGACCGGCTTAATGACGTATGGAGATGCTTCGGGCACCTCGTCTTTTTCATGGAACGATGTAACTACACCAATTCTTTTCGAGTTTCTGACTGTTACCGCAACAACGGTGCCCACTTTCACGGCCGGGAGCAGGTCCGTGGGAATCCTGTAGGTAAGCGATTTTCCGATTCGTCCCCCACCCGCTACCGGAACAACGCGAACGTACCGGCGAACCACCTCTTCGGGTGCTCCCTCGTTTCCTGGCTCGATAGATTTGGAGTCCGATACCATTTAATGGTTACTCTCTACCCCCGTGTGAATTACCGGGAACCGAATTATACCATCACAGGTTTATCCATAAAAAAACGCCCCCGTAAAGGGGCGATATATTGATCCGGATATAACCAGCCCTATTCTATTTCAGCGTATATAGGATAGGTAACCTCGATCGACGCGTTTTCCCACAGGTCGCTTCGCCATCCCATCAGGAACGGTGAAACTTTCTCTTCCAGCAGGTTGGCATAGATCTCCTCACGCATGTCACCGAGCTGTGGATCATACGCGTCCGTTTTATCGGTAACCTTTATGACGAACCAGGTCTGACCGACCGGGAAAGGATCGCTGACCCCACCTATCGTAAGCTGGAACGCAGTATCCTCGATGATTACATTCGCACCACCGGCTGTTCCCTGCGGAATCGGGGCACCGATGTCCCCACCGTAGGGACGCGTACCGTCATCAATACTCACATCCTGGCATACTTCCTCGAAGGTTTCACCAGCAAGAATCCTGTCCCTGGCCGCCTGGGCTTCGGTTTCGGTCATTGTAACTATCATCGAGAACCTGACAGTCGCCGGACGGGTCCAGAGCTGGAGATTATTTATGAAATAAGTCCGAACCTCGTCGTCCGTAACCTCGATCCCCTGGTCCTCGATAATATCCTGCCACTTGGAACCCATTACATCCAGCGCTACCAGGTGCCTGCGGAACGTATTCATTACAGCTTCCGATGTAAACGCTTCCTCAAGCAGATTCAGCGTCTCTTCCCCGTAGATATCGACGAGCTCCGTGCGGATACTCTCATTTGTCATGTCAACTCCGTATTCATCCGCAACCTGTACGAACAGGATCTCCTCGATCACCGACTTGATTACATCGCTTCCATACTGCCTCAGAAGATGGAACAGCATGGATCCCTCCGGGATATTTCCTCCGTTTACGGTACCGATCGACGGGGCGATAAAGCTCCCGTTTGCTCCGACGCTCATCGTGCCGGTGGTGTTTACAAAGAGCGGGTAGCTGATATCTATATCAGCCTGGCTTATGAGACCGGACATCCATTCCTCAAGGTATGGCTGTACGAGTTCATCGAGGAGCATGGTCCTGATGTAATCGCTCATCTCCTCCAGCTCCGGCGTGTTGTACTCCGTCTTCTCGGTCGGCATAACGAGGTACCACAAACCATCAGCCTGGATCGGATCGCTGACCTCTCCGATATCCAGATCGAAAGCAGCGCTTTCAAGTGCGGCACGCTCACCGGTCGAATAACCCTCGGGAACAAGGCCGCCGATATCCCCGCCGTAAAGACGTGTGGTTTCGTGAATACTTACATCACTACAGACAGTTTCGAACGATTCGCCGGCATTGATCCTCTGAAGAGCAGAACTCGCATCACCCTGGCTTGTGGTTTCTATAATGCTGAACCGGACGCTTGCGGGAGTCGACCATAGCGGCAGGTTAGCCAGGTAGAAATCCCTGATCTGCTCGTCCGTTACTTCAATATTATGCTCGGTAACGATCTGGTCTATCCGGGCGGTAACTATATTCAGCGCGAGAAGCTGGTTCCCGACGGTCTGCTCAAGAAGATCTGCGCCAAACGCGTCCAGCAGAGCACTTAACTTGTCCGGTGCATATGCATTCGCGAGATATTCTGACACATCGGTAGGTGAGACCGTTATCCCCATATGGTCAGCTTCACTGACAATAATCTCATCCTCGATCAGGTCGTAAACCGTTTCCTCACCGAACATCCTGAGCAGGTTGAAAAACAGCTCGTTTTCGCTCAGAACCTCACCGTTAACTACCGCAACGTCATGCGAGATAAACTCGCCCGGACCGTTCTGCGCGTATCCCGGTGATCCCGGTATCAAGAGAAATGAAACTACAACCGCAGCAACTGCCATCATTAAAATATTTTTACGGGTAATAATTTTCATGGATTCACTCTCCCTGTCTCCCATTTTTTTGCATAGGAGACATTGTATCGAATCAGCTTTCTTACTCCTCACTTATGACATTTCGTTCCGTAAGAATTTCAGCTATCAGGCTGATAATATCCTTCGCCTGTTCAAGCTTACTGCTGCGAGGGATTTTCTCAACTTTTCCATCCGGATGTATTACAGTTAACTCGTTATGCTCACTCGCGAAACCAACGTCCTCACGTGATACATCGTTAAGGCATAGGAAATCGCACGATTTCTCCCTGCACTTTCTGGTTGCTTCTTCAACGCCATTATCTCCGTACTCCGCCGCAAATCCAACGAGGACTCTTCCCTCGCGTTTGCTTTCTCCAAGCTTCTTTAGAATATCGGGGGTTTTAACGAGTTCCAGCGTATGAGTGTCCGGCTGTCCTGATTTCTTGATCTTTCCAGTCGCTTTTTCGGACGGCATGAAATCGGCTACGGCGGCGGTCATGACAACCGCATCCGCAAACTCTGCCTCTTTCATGATCATTTCATGCATTTCAAGAGCACTTGAGACCTTTTCAACACGCATCGCGCTGGGTGCATCAATATCTGATGCGGTCACAAGAACGACCTCCGCTCCCATATCTCTTGCGGCGGACGCTATCGCGTAACCCATTTTTCCGGTTGAACGGTTCGTGAGATACCGCACATCGTCAAGAAATTCCTTCGTCGCGCCTGCGCTCACCAGTACACGTTTTCCTGCGAGTGGGCCATTTTTTCCGAGTTCCGCACAAATGTGGTCGTAGATCAGGTTAACCGGTGACAGGCGACCCCAACCTTCTTCGCCGCATGCCATCATGCCCTTATCCGGGCCGACGAAAACGCATCCCCGTTCCTTAAGGGTTTTCACGTTGGCCGTTGTGGCCGGATGATCCCACATGCGATGGTTCATTGCGGGAGCAATAAGGTGAGGTGTGCCGAATGCAAGGGCGACAAGCGCAAGAGGATCATCAGCGATCCCCGTCGCGTACTTCGCGATTATATCGGCCGATGCCGGGCACGTAACGAGGAGGTCCGCTTCCTGTGCAAGCGCAATATGTTCGATCTCCTGGCTTGCATTTTCAGGGAATATCTCGGTAATAGCCGGATTCCCCGTAATCGCTTCCACGGTTGCGCGAGTAACAAAATGCTTCCCGCCTTCGCTGAGGATGGGCACGACCCTAACGCCATCCGCAACGAGAAGGCGGATGACTTCAAGAGCCTTGAATGCGGCAATACTGCCGGAAATTCCAAATAGAACGGTTGACATGGATATGCAGTTCGCTGTCAGTTTTGGTCAGACTGTCAGTGCTTGTCCTGGGTCGGAGGCTTCAGCGCCATCTTGTCACGAATGGCCTGGGCAGCCTCCCTCCTCTCTCTCTCCTTCTCCTCGAATTCTTCCAGTTCTTTCGGCGAAAGGTACCGGCCTTCCACCTTGCCGGTGGATATTCTCTCCAGTGCCTGCTGGAGTGGTTCGCGTGTCTCGCGGTCCTTCTGCCTGATTCGTTTCGCTTCCTTGGCAGCCAGCATTGTCAGTTCGTAAATGCTACCCACCCGGTCGAGCAGTTCATCTATCGTTGGTTTTCGCATATTCCTTATTTACACCTCCGCTTTTACTCAGCGGGTTACGGTCGTACCGTACTCCTGAATATCCTGGCGCGTTCAGCGCTTAAAATTGCCGATAACGTATCCACAGCTTCTTCCAGCTTCCCCGAATCATTGACAACAATGTAGTCGAACTGGTTCAGCTGGGCATATTCCCACTCCGAATTCCTGATCCTTCGCTCAATATCCTCGTCCGCATCGGTACCACGCGCCCTCAGGCGTTCATGGGCGACCTCGCGGCTCGATGGTGTTATGAAAACCGAAGTGAAATCAATCTTGCGCTGCATTACCTGCAGCGCCCCCTGGACGTCTATCTCGAGCACGACGATCCAGCCTTCGGATAATTTTTCCTCCACCCACGCCTTGCGGGTGCCGTAAAAATTACTGTGAACCTCGGCCCATTCAAGGAAAGCGCCCTCGGAAACAAGCTGCTTGAACTCGTCCTCCGACACATGCTGGTAATGTTCCCCAACCACGCCCTCGCCACGGGGCTGACGCGTAGTTGTGGATATCGACAGGACAAAGTCATTGCGTTTCTTCAACAGCTCGCTGATGACCGTACCCTTTCCGGCGCCCGATGCACCGGATACGATCACAACGAATCCGTTCTGCTTCCTGTCGACCACATCCGGTCCCTTATGTTCCTTGTTCTGCGCCATCATCGCTCCGTTAAAATTCCCTGTCGATCATAAATACCGCAAGTCCGGCGAGCAGGTCCCTTGACGGTGACTCTTCGAGATCATCTAGAAACGGCATCGCTGATTCGATGTATTCGAGGGCGATACGGTTCACATGGTCGATGGTTCCGATCTCCTTTAGGAGCCCCTCGGCAAGATCAACTTCCTCTGGTGTAATGTCACTCTTTCCAATCAGGGGCTTTAATTTATCGAGCTGCCCGGCTGTTCCATTGGCGAACGCATGAAGAAGAAGCAGCGTGTGTTTGCCCTCGCGAAGATCGCTTCCGCGAGGTTTTCCAAGCTTATCCTCGTCACCAGTCAGACCGAGAATATCATCCTGGATCTGGAACGCGAGGCCGGCTGCCCTGCTGAATCCTGCAAGCGCAACAACCCTCGGATCGGATGAGTCGGTCGTGTTAAGCCCGGCCATCGCACCCGCGGTTCCGCAGAAATCAAACAGCGCCGCTGTTTTTCCCTCGAGCATCTCGAGAACCTGCTTTTCGGTGATATCACCGACATTCTCGCGACAGAACCTGACATCACGCGCCTGACCATCAACAAGCGCGGGAGTGAGTTCACCATGCATAATCCTGAGTATCGCGAGGATTACTTCCAGTAAAATCCCGGAATCCTCCATTCTCATTGCAAGGAGATCCACCGAACCATGCATGAAGTCGCCAATCAGAATCGCTATATCACGCCCGTACTTCTCAGCGCTATCATCACTATCCGACTCCCTGACCTCATTTTCAATCTCCCTGTGGAGAGACGGTTTTCCACGGCGGTAATCATCCTCATCGATGATATCGTCATGGATAAGAGTCCAGTTGTGGTACAGCTCGACGGAGGCCTGAAGCGGAAGTGTCGCGTTGATATCCTCAACATCTCCAGCGGCACCTGCGGCCATTGAAACGAGCGCAGGTCTCAGGCTTTTTCCACCACGCAGCGGATAGGAGAGAATAAAATCCCTCAGGTGGGGTTCACCGACAAGATGTGTCAGTCCGAATCCCTCGATGTATTTGACGACAGATTCCCGACGTCCCGCGAGGTAGTCGAGAAGAGTCTGTCTGTCCGCTGCCTGGATATTAACCATCACGCAGAGGCCGCTGATACGGCCTTTTCAATCTCCTCGAACGGCATCCACATTCCACGCTTGTACACTTCGCGCGAGATAACCGATCTCATTATTTCATTCGTTCCCTCGTAGATCTGGTGGATCTTCGAGTCCCTCAGAAGCTTCTCGATCGGGTACTCCATCGAGTAACCGTACCCGCCATGGCACTGGATAGCCTCACTCGTGACCTCCATCGCCATATCGGATGCGAAACACTTGGCCATCGCGGCTTCCCTAGTGACCCTTACCCCCTGGTCCTTCAGCCATGCGGCATGATATGCCATCCAGCGTGAAGCGTTGACCTTCATCGCCATGTCGGCGATTTTGAACTGGATAGCCTGGAATTTCGAAACCGGCTTGCCAAACTGGACACGCTCCTGCGTGTACTTGACAGCCTCCTCAATCGCACGGGTCATTATGCCTGTCGCGCTGGCTGCCACACCGATCCTCGCGCCATCCAGAATCGCCATCGCGACCTGGAAGCCACGGCCGATGTTCCTGTCGCCGCCAAGCACAGCGTCCTTCGGAATCTTCATGTTGTCGTACCGCGTTACTACCTGGTGCGATGCATGGATTCCCATCGTCTTTTCAATCGCTCCCGGTGAGAAACCTTCCCACTCGGTATCAATAATGAACGGAGTAACTCCCTGGAGACCTTTTTCAGGATTGACCGTGGCGAAAAGAATGACCACGCGGGCGATATCGCCGTTTGTTGTCCATTGTTTTTCACCATTAACGAGCCAGTGGTCCCCCTTGTCCTCGGCCCGGACACGAATATTGCTTGCATCCGACCCGGCATCCGGCTCCGTAAGCCCGAAGGCACCGAGCCACTCACCCGTTGCCATTTTCGGAAGGTATGCCTTTTTCTGCTCATCTGTTCCATGATTAAGTATCGGTGCGACACCAAGCGAACAGTGCGCGCCAAGAACAGTACCCACACCGGAGCAACCCCGGGAAATCTGCTCACCGATCAGTGCATATTCCATGTAACCGAGACCGGGACCGCCGTATTCCTCCGGGCAGATTGGTGCCATCATACCAAGCTCGCCAAGGGCGCTGATGACTTCAACAGGTGTAGCCCGTTCAAGGTCGTACCGTGCGGCATTCGGGATTACAATATCATCGGCTATCTTTCGAGCTGTATCGCGTATCGCGATCTGTTCCTCGGTAAGAGAGAAATCCATAGTTAGTCTCCTTCAAGAGTCTTATTTCCTATAAGTTTACGCACGCTGACATACCCGGGGAGGGCGGGCATGAGCAGCCAATAACAAAGACAACCTACTGCTGCGGTTGTCAGTGCAGGCAACACAAGATGACCCGGTTCCCAGGTCTGAATCTGACGTGTGAAAATCCTGTAGATTGTAACCGCGAAGCTTAATAAATACAAGACAAGCGTGGCCGGTAATATAATGAAATAGCGGATTTTAAACTGCTCCGCGCTGGCCCTGATTTTAGGTGGTTCTGCAAATGGATCGATGAGCGGCTCATCCTCGACCGGTTCACCCCACGGATCATAGCTGACCTTATCCTCTGTAAGGGTTTTCAGCCGTCTGGCTTCCTTCGAAAGCTCTTTCGCACGTCTTTTACCTCCGAGCCTGTGAATATGTACAAGCCCTTCCATTAAAAGTGAAATGTACGTGAATATCAGGTGAAGTATGTAAAAAACCAGCAGGTATATTATCAGAGCGAGTGGAAACAGGAGCAGCTGGTACGATGGTTTCAGGTTTTCAATGAGAAATACCGACAGGAAATACCCACCTGAAAGTGAGCAGAGACAAACAGTAATCTCACCCCACCACAAAAGGCCAAGAGCAAAAGGCGGGGGTAGTTCTGAAAGCCATCTGATAAACCGGGGAAATATCATCAACAGTGTCTGCTAACCTGCCGTAAAGGTCATTCCCTGACCTTTCTGAGAAAATCGATATAGGTGCCGGTCGATATCCTGGTTTCATCAGCTTCCTCATTGACCTCAAGTAACTGGCCAAGAAGACGTCCCATTAGATCCTCATCCTCCATGAGTTCCGAAACCAGGTCATTCTTTTCGTCATCCGTTAACGACTTATAAAGATCGCGGATCTTGTCGATTGTTGATTTATTTTCGTTATCCTGCATGCCTTGCACCCGCCTGTAAATCAATCATCCGATTGTCCGGATTCCGATACGGCTTTAAGAAAGTGCCAGTATTCGATCCTGTCGAGGAACAGATCAAATGCCCCGGGAGTGTCGTTCGCCTGTACCGCGTCAACCAGCCTGTTAATGCCACCCTCACGAACAAGCATCCTTATTACTTCATTCTGCTCTTCAACACTGAGCGACCTTATGAAATCAAGGGCCTGCGCCGCGTTTTCAGGAGCAACAACATCCCGACCGGGCGAGTCTTCGCTGATCTGTTTCACGATCTTTTTATCGGAGTTTTTAGCCATGGTCTCTTCCTTAACAAATTATACCCTTAACCGGCATAAAACGCATCCTTAAGTGCGAATACCGACAGGTTTACCTTCGGCCCATCATCCGCCCTATTGCCCCCTTCGGGACCATGCCACCCATCTTTGTCAGCTTTTTCATCATCTTCTTCGCTTCGCGGAACTGGTTGAGAAGACGTCCGACATCCTGGTGCTTCATCCCCGATCCCTTCGCGATCCGGCGTCTTCGTGAATTGTTTATTATCGATGGCTTGCGTCTTTCCTCGAGCGTCATCGACAGGATCATCGCCTCGATTCTCCTGTACTCCTTCGGATCAACCTCATCGAGCTGCTTCGCTATCTTGCCCATGCCGGGGATCATTTTAATAACCTGGCTCATCGGACCCATCTTCTGTACCTGCTTCATCTGGTTCAGGAAATCCTCGAAGTTGAATCCATCCTCCTCGATCTTTCGCCTGAGCTGTTCCGCCTCACGGGCGTCGAACTCCTCCTCCGCCTTCTCGATCAGCGTCAGCACATCACCCATGCCGAGTATACGCCCGGCCATTCGATCAGGATGGAACTGTTCCAGCGCCTTCATACCCTCCCCGACCGATGCGAACAGGATCGGTACTCCCGTAACTTCCCTGACCGACAGCGCGGCACCACCACGCGCATCACCATCGAGTTTTGTAAGTATGCACCCGGTTATTCCAACCGATTCATTGAACGCCTTCGCGGTTGAGACCGCGTCCTGGCCGGTCATGGCGTCGATTACAAGCATCACTTCGTCAAACTCTAGCTCGTTCTTGAGCCCGATCGCTTCAGACATCATCTCGTCATCGACAGTCGTACGTCCGGCGGTATCGTATATAACAAGGGAAAATCCCTTGTCCTTGGCGTGCTGATTCGCTTCCCTCAGGATTTCAAGGGGCTTTACCCCCTCCTCCTCGCGCGTGAAAACTTCGACCCCGACCTGGCTTCCAACGACCTTCAACTGCTTTATCGCGGCAGGGCGGTAGACGTCAAGTGCAACTAATAACGGTCTGAATCCCTGCTTCTTATAATAATTCGCAAGCTTGGCGGCTGCGGTTGTTTTACCGGAACCCTGAAGCCCCACAAGCAGTACTCGATTTGACTTACCCTTCTCAATTCCCGCGTCAACGGCATCCTCTCCAAGCAGAACGACAAGCTCGTCACGTACGATCTTTACAATCTGCTGCCCCGGAGTAAGGGACTTCATGACATCCTCGCCGATCGCACGCTCACGTATGCGGTCGGTGAACGAACGCGCAACCTTGAAGTTCACGTCCGCGTCGAGAAGAGCGCGGCGTATCTCCCGAAGGCCCTCGTCAACGGCCTTCTCGTTAAGTACGCCCATACCTTTCAGTCTATTAAATGCAACCTGGAGTGTTTCGGTCAGCCTGTCAAACATGTGGCAATCACATTCCTACTGAATCATATACGTTTTGTCGCGTTTTGGAATCCGCTTCGGTTCAACCTCACCCTCGAAGGCATTGTGCCCGGTTGTCCATTCAACGTCGGATACAACCTGGCCATCCTCGATGCTCAGCCTCGGGTACTTCCCTTTCATGATCATCTCCGCGTGATGGTCGCAGACAACCCTCGGGCTGTTTTCCGTACCCCTGATAATCGTGTAATCATGCTCCGGATCGAGTTCGATCATCTCTTTCTCGACGGAACAGTGGATCTGTGATACGCCGATCTTCTCGATTATTTCGGATCCCTTCATATTTTACTCTCCGAAAATAGTATCAACTGCACACCAGTTAATTTTATTCAGCGGTGCGCGTCAAAACCAGCACAGAATACAGGTTTTGGCAGGTTATTTCCACTCGTTCATATGAATCAACCAATATGCAAAACTCTAGTCGTTGAATCCCGATCTCGATCGCCAGTCTATTTCATCCCCGGCAAGGTCACCGAGAAGGCTCCTCGCGTACGTAGCCGCGTCGAACGGAACAAGATCGTCAATTCCCTCACCGACACCGACCTCCACTACCGGAAGATTCATCCGCTCCTTGATGGCAAGCACGATTCCGCCGCGAGCGGTGCCATCAAGTTTCGTAAGGATAATCCCGTCAAGTTTCGCAACCTCCCCGAACACCTCCGCCTGGGTAATCGCATTCTGCCCGGTTGTGGAATCGACAACGAGAAGACTCTGTATCGGGTTTTCCTGCACCTGCTTATCTACCGTGCGCCTGATCTTCCCGAGTTCGTTCATCAGGTTGACCTTGTTCTGAAGCCGTCCGGCGGTATCAACGATCACCACGTCATGGCCCTCGGCTTTCGCACGTGACAACCCGTCATATACTACGCTGGATGGGTCCTTCCCCTCCGATGCGCCCTGGAAATCAACTTTAGCCCGTTCCGCCCAGACCTTAAGCTGGTCTATCGCAGCAGCCCGGAATGTGTCCGCCGCCACGAGAAGCACCTTCCGTCCGAGTACACGATATCGCTTCGACAGCTTCCCACATACCGTTGTCTTTCCCGACCCGTTTACACCTGTCAGAAGAACGACCGCGGGTTTATTTTCGATATCGGGAGTAAGCTCGTCCGCCGAGATTGTTTTCATCTCGGAGGCAAGGCTTCGCCCGATCAGCTCGACAAGGAGGTCGCATGCCTCACCCGTGTCCCGCGCACCCCTGGCTCCCACTTCGCGACGAAGCCTTTTGATCATCTCCTCGGCTACTTCCATTCCCATGTCTGTCTCGATCAGGACCTCGAGAACATCATCGTAAAAATCATCGTCTATTCCGCGACGCGACGCAGCTATCTCCTGAATTCGTCCCGCGACCTTGTCGCGCGTTCGCTGAAGGCCACCGGTCAGTTTCTTAAGCCAGGATTCCCTTGTAGGCGGGACCTCTTCGGTACTCTCCTCTTTCTTTATTGCACTTTCTTCCGGCTCGGATTCTTCGCCGTTTCTGTCTTTTTTCCTGAAAATATTAAACATGATATTTGATAGACCAGTAACCTCGAAAAATTTGTATAACTGCTTATCGGATCAGGCGTTACCCAGCACCTTATCGACTCCCTGTTCCTTCAGCTTGGTCAGATCGACCGACACGATCTGGCTGACTCCGCCCTCGTGCATAGTGACCCCATAGAGACGGTTGGCGCGTTCCATTGTGATCTTGTTGTGAGTGATCATGATAAACTGCCGGTCGCTGAATTCCTGGCCGAGGTAATCGAGGAACTTGAGGGTGTTAACATCGTCCAGCGCGGCTTCGACCTCGTCCAGAAGCGTGAAACTCGATGGCTTAACCTTCAGGATTGCAAAGAGGAGCGCGATTGCGATAAGGGACCTCTCGCCACCGGAGAACTGGAGAAGATCGAGTTCTCCCTTGCCGGGGAACTTAACCTTCACATCAATTCCGCTCTCCAGCGGATCATCCGGATCGGTCAGTTTGAGATCAGCGGTTCCCCCGGGGAACAGTGCCGCGAAAACCTCCCTGAACCTTTCACGGGCTTCAGCGAACGTCGACGTGAACGCTTTTTCGCTCTGACGCTCGACTTCCTCGAGCGCCTGCCTTAATTCTTCTTCCGCCGTGATAAGGTCGGCACGTTCACGGTCGAGCTCATCCAGACGTTCCCGCGCCATTCTCTCTTCCTCGATAGCAAGCGGGTTAACATTACCAAGTTCTTCGAGGTCCAGGATTATTCCCTGGAGAATCTCGTTAAGTTCCTTCTTCGAGGGTATGTCCTTACCACTCAGGGCACCCGCACGTATCTGTTCCGCGAACTCGGGGAATTCATCGAGGCCCTTATCCAGAGACGCAAGCCCGCCCCTGAGTTCCGCAAGCCTGATCTCCTGCGAATGAACAGACTGCTCAACAGAATCAACGTTTTCACGTGATTCCTCAAGCGTGTCCTCCAGATTCGCCAGATGACTTCCGAGTTCACTGATACGGGACCGCGCTTCCTTTTCCTTCTCTTCGAGTTCCGGCAGCGTTTTTTCAAGGTTCCTTCTAAGGTCGGTTGCCGCATCGAGATCCCGTGACATTCCACGGGCATCCTCGCGGATTTTCTCCAGCTTATCCCTGCGTTCGGTTATTTCAATTTCCACCGATCCGATCTCTCCGGAAAGACGATCTATCTCGGTGTGTGCCCGCGATGCTTCCTCACGGTAGCTTGCCTCTTCCACAATCGCACGCTGAAGGCGTGAGCGAAGGTCCTCGACCTGGTCGTTTATTCCGGGTATCCCGCTCTCGAGCCTCTCAAGGTCGTGCTCCGACTCGGTCCTCGCCCTCCTGACCGCTTCAATGCCCTGAGACGCAAGCAATGCGTTCTCCCTGCATCCGTCACATTCCGATTTCAGTTCACCTGTGCGACCCAAGATATCGGAGAGTTCCTTTTCAAATTCACCCAGTTTCTTTTCATGTGCGGTTACGGACAGCTCTTGTTCGCGAATCTTACCCCTGAGTTCTTCAAGACTTTCATGAACAGTCTGAAGAGTTGTCATCTTTCTTTCCGATTCGATATCCAGCGAGGAAAATTCCGCGTTAAGTGATGCAAGCGACCATTGTGTCCTTGTCAGCGACTTTTCAATCTCTTCGATCCTTGCGCGTCGAGAAAGAATTCCGCTGGCTTCTCGCCTGTCTCCTCCGCCCGACACGAATGCGGGTGGACGGAACACTCCTCCATCGGACGAGATTAAGACCTCGGATAGTCGCGAGCTTTCGATGTTTCGCAGGGTTTCGACCTCGGTTGTGCCACAGAGAAGCGTGTTAATAACAGGACGGATGTTATCGGCAGATGTGCAATGCGAAAACAGACCGGTCTCCGATTTCGACCGAAAATCTGACAAAAGGTCAAGCACGACGCATGTTACGGGTCCGTAGTTCTCGGTTTTTGCCAGTTCGATAACGTCCAGCGCATCTTCGATTTTATCGCAGACAAGAAATCCGATCGAATCGCCAAGCGCCAGTTCGAACTTCGCTTCGTAGCCGGATTCGACAGTGATATGTTCGCCGATCGTTCCGTGCAGTCCCGGAATCTCACCTCTGCGATCGAGAATGGCCTTAACGCCCTCGTCGTAACCCTCCCCGCTCTTTTCCATTTCCCTTAGAATCACGCGTTCACGTTTCAGACCGGAAATCTCGGCGGATAAATCCGATTTTGCACGTTCTATCGCATCGAGTCTTAATCGTATCGAATCAAGCTCGTTCCTGAGCGTTCCCGCTTCCTTCTCGCAAAGGTTTCTGGATTCATCAAGACTTTCAAGTTCGGTCTCAAGCCCTGACAGCTCACTCTGTATTGTGCCGGTTTCGGTATTTATTTCTGTCTCACGCTGGATAAGCTGTTCAATATCACCCTCCAGCGATTCCGCACGCCTTGTGTGAAATTCCGCATCCCGTGCGAAGAAAGAACCCTCACCCTGAAGTCGCTCCACACGTGAAACGAGCCTCTCGCGTTCCCTCTCGCTGGACCTGAGGTAACCTCTTCTTCTCGATAAATAAAAATCCAGATCGAGCTTCCGACGAAGAGCATGTCTTTGCTCAGTCCATGCGTTGGTTTCAGTATTCCGAAGCTCCCCCTGTCGCGATTTAAGGCTGTCTATGCGGGTTTCACGCTCTGACAGATCGGTCTCAAGTGTTCCGACAAGTGTCGAAAGATGCTGGTTAGCCTCGGTCAGACGCCTTTCCTCGGCGATCGACCTGTCAAGCTCCCGTCTTCCCTTCTCGCATTCCGCGATCGTATCCGCGTTCTCAGTCCTGGCCTGCTCTAGATCGACCTTGGCCCTTGCGAGGGCTTCCACCGATGAATTGCGGTCATTTTTTGCATTCTCAAGTTCACCGTTGAGGCCGTTAAGGCGTGTCTCATTCCGCTCTACATTTTTCCGCGCAAGAAGGTATTCCTGCGATGCGAGTTTTGCCTCGGTCTCAAATTTCTGTTCGTTGAGTTCCGCGTGACGCCTTGCGTCCTCCGCCTGGACCGTGAGCTTGTCCACCCTGATCGTGATCTCGCCGACAAGGTCCTGGAGACGCTGATGGTTCCGTGCGGATTCATCAAGCTGGCTGAGAATCTTCCTCTTGTTGGTTTTGAAATCGCTAATCCGTGCGAGGTCCTCAAAAACAAGACGCCTGTCGGATGGCACCAGCGAAAGGAACCCATCAATCTCTCCCTGGCTTACTACGGAGAGATTTCCAAGTCCGAATCCCTTGGCTCCAAGTATCGACCTTATATCCCTCAGCCTTGCGGTTTTACCGTTTAAGGTATAGACACTTTCACCCGATCGATAGTACCGTCTTTCGATTTCCCACGCTGACGGTTCTTCCTCGTTCGCAGGACTGGAATTATCTATCCTGATCGCCACGGAGCAGAATCCGGCTCCGTTACCGTTACCCTCGGCGGGCTGATAGATCGCCTCGAGTCCAGTCGATGCCCTGATCGATCGCGGTGACGGATCACCAAGCACCCACTTGATCGCGTCGACCACGTTCGACTTGCCGCTTCCGTTGGGTCCCACAACCGCGGTGAAAGGCCCGTCGAACTTCAGGGTCGTCTTGTCCCTGAACGACTTGAAGCCTTCAAGAGTTATTTCTGTAAGAAGAGGATCCACTCAACCACCCTTTACGTTTATTTCCAGCGACAATTTTAACCATCATGTTGCGTGATTCAAGGCTGAAGGCTGTTTCTTACTTCAAATCCGCCTTGGCCGCGATCCGTGCCATTTCCGCTTCGTATGCCACACGTGCAGCTTCCTGCTCCGCACGTTTCTTACTGCTGCCCTTTCCACGCCCCAGGATTTTCCCGCGATACCTTACCTCGACGGTAAAAGTTTTCCTGTGATCGGGGCCCGACTCCGATACGACATAGTAGTCCGGTGGCTTCTTAACCCTCTGCTGCCACATCTCCTGGAGCCTTGACTTGAAATCTGCCGGCCCCTCCATCTCGCTCAGGTTAAGACATTCCTCGCGAAGCGCCTTCAGGATGAAAGTACGAGCGGCACGGTAGCCAAGGTCGTTGAATATTGCCCCGACAAGCGCTTCGAACGAATCTGCAAGGATTGAAAATTCCGCCTGCTCACCTTCCCTGACCCGAACAGTGTCGGCACGGATAAACTTATCTATGCCCATTTCAATCGCCTTGGACCCGAGGGTTTCACGGTTCACGACTATCGCGCGAATCCGCGAGAGGTCGCCCTCCTCCTTGTCCGGAAACTGGCGGTACAGGAAATCGCTGACCACCGCGCCTATAATGCTGTCCCCAAGGAATTCAAGGCGTTCGTAGCTTTCCTCGATCGATGGCGCAGCGGACACATGCGTAAGCGCCCTTCGGTAGAGTCCAAGGTCCTTCGGTTCGATTCCGAGTTTTTTTAAAAAAGGTCCTAGCCTGGGCATATGTAACCCATTTCATACAGGCTGTACATCCAGCCTTGATAACCGGCATTATATAGACATCCGACTGCTTTTAGAAGCATGAAAATTCAATCGGGTTCGTTTAAATCCGGTTTGAATTCGCCATTCGTCAGTTCTGAGAGAAATTGTGGAAGGACGTCGCCGGCTTTTCCGGTAACCGAACCATGACAAATACCGCTTAACGCAGACGGTTCCACGTTGATATCGTAAAGCCTTGCCCCATACACCCGCGCGACATGCGCGAATCCCGCAGCGGGATAAACGACTCCACTCGTCCCGACGATAAGGAAAACGTCCGATTCCATACTTCTCTTTTCGGCTTCCATAACAATAAAAGGATCAAGCTGCTCCTCGAAAAACACAACATTCGGCCTTAACGGTGACCCGCAGACCTCGCACTTCGGGTTCAGATCCGACATGGGTATTTCCCGGTCCTCGTATATTTTCAGCCTGCATTCGGCATTGCTGCATTTGATCTCCCATATCGATCCATGAAGTTCGAGGATGTTTCTGCTTCCCGCGGCTGCATGAAGACCGTCAATGTTCTGTGTTATCACAACGATGTCGTAGCCTGCCTTCTCAAACTGCGCGAGCGAGACATGAGCGGGATTCGGCCCGACTCCCCCCATGTTCACCCTTCGATCGTTGTAGAAAGCCCAGCCACGTGCCGGGTCCTCGAGAAAACCTCTCGGGGTGGCAAGTTTCGCCATGTTCTCATCGTTCCAGATTCCCTGCGCACCCCTGAAAGTCGGCACCCCGCTTTCAGCGGAGATGCCGGCACCAGTAAGGACCGTTACGCGAGTGGTCTTATCGACGAACGGCAACTCATCATCGGGTTCATCATCCACATCGTCATGCGCGATATCTTCAAAGCCCCACATTATCCTTATTCCCCTTTCTCAACATTTGTGATGGTCCCCGCTCCAATAACTTCGTCACCATCATACAGTACTGCGGCCTGTCCCGGTGTAACCGCCCTGACCTCTTGTTCCAGCTCTATCTCAGCAGCCCGGTCTTCAAGGACCCTCACAAGTCCATCAACCGTATTCGACCTGTACCTGACCTGTACCTGGACCGGCGATATCAGCCTCCGGATATCCCTGTCCCATGAAACCAGCGACAATTCTTCAATATGAAATCGTGATGAGAAAAGGTCAGAATCGGTCCCGATCACTACCCGGTTCGCACCTGCATCAATGCTCACAACGAACATTCGTTCAGCCATTCCGCCGGGTACACCCTTTCTCTGGCCGATAGTGTAACCGGAGATACCCTCATGCGTCCCGACCACCGTTCCATCCGTTGTAATAATTTCCCCGGGAGTGTTGCTTTGTACATCTAAGGTAGCGCTTCCGGGATCATGTGACGCGAAGAAACATAAATCCTGCGACTCCGGACGGTCGGCGACTTTCAAACCCGCCTTGCGAGCTTCTTTGCGTACCGATTCCTTGGTGGAGCCACCAAGTGGAAAAACGATCTTCGCGAGTTCCTTTTCTGTAAGGTACGCAAGAAAATAGGACTGGTCCTTTTCCGCGTCTATCCCCCTGAAAAGGTGATACCCGGAATTGTTCTCGATTATCCGGCAGTAGTGACCGGTCGCGATATATTCACAACCGAGCTGATTTGCCTTTTCACGCAGGATGTCGAATTTCATGAACCGGTTACAAAGAATGCACGGATTTGGCGTACGTCCGCGCGAATATTCTTCCCGTGCCGGATTCATGACCTTCTT
>Ga0272441_10002669_pt1 | contig 35680 bp, 27 predicted proteins | sample SSMProp6N_FD_193582 | JGI IMG/M metagenome (GOLD analysis project Ga0272441, IMG submission 193582) | Marine sediment archaeal communities from Little Sippewissett salt marsh, Falmouth, MA, United States - SSM-Prop-6N | ecosystem: Environmental > Aquatic > Marine > Wetlands > Sediment ...
TAAGATAATAGCCCAGCGTTTTAACGCTGGGAACTCGATTCCTAACTATCCTTTAGTCCCATCGGGACGATTGCATTTATCTCCTGACTCCTGCCTCCTGATTTCTGACTCCTTCTTTCCTTATCTACTTATCTCCTTCCCCCTCCGCCCATACCACCACCCCCCAACCTGTTATCATTACCACAACCAAAATTCTTCTTAATCCTGCCATTAAAACTCCTAACGCCTATTTATCACGACGCAGACTAAAATAATTCAAATCTATAATTTCCAATAGCTTCAGTTGTTCTTAGGTATCTATCGTAAATCCTGAGTTTTTTGAATTTACCTTCAAAATCGGGAGCCAATATGGCTTTGTTGGAACCATTAACATCTCGCAATTGGTAGAATCTGCCCCAGCCAAAATCGCGGTATTTTCCACCGTCACAGACATTTCCATCGACAATCATAGAAACAATCTTAGGCCCGCCGTCAACCACAATTACCACATGATGCATAACATTCTTTTTTAGAATATCTCTATCACAATCCCAGCCGAATTTGCACCTGCTGTCATCCATTGTGATTTCAATAGTATCCATATCTGTTGTTGATATCAGTATTCCTCTTCCGGCCGAATCTCTACTGTCTAATAATACCTGATTAGGTTTTAAACTCTTAAACTCCAGCAACATTTCTATCGTAAAGCCTCCCCTGCAATCTGTATGCGGTGGTGCGGGCCGTCGATGTAGCTCCCTGAGGTCCAGACTTGGCAGTTTGGGCATGTCTATCGTTTTATTGTTACAATCAGTTAATTCCAGCCTAAGGCCTTTCGTGGCTTTTTGTTTAATATCTTGCTGATGCCAGAGCCCTTCCAGTAATTCTCTATCGATTTCATGAACTCGTGCGATTGTTTTTTGTGTTTCTGTGACATAAAATTTGCCCTCGTCCTCAATAAAGTCGGGATAACTTATCGCTTCCGTTGGCTCTGCAGCATATAACAAAATCTCCGGTTGCGACCAGTAAATAAAACCATCTTTTTCAATCCCGCCGCAGATCCAGGCTGGATTTCTATTGTTCCCCAGTATCTTGGCACAGAAGGCATATTCACCCAGCCCATTATTATGATACCAGTATAAGTACTTTCCATTGCTGAACTTTTTAACACAATTATTTGCCCTCGGATTTTTAACGCCTCTCTCACCCGGCCCGTAACTCATATGGGCAGGTTTCGTCCATGTGTGTCCTTCATCCCTGCTATACGCCTGACCTGAATAACCACTCACAGTTCTGAAAACACAAAACAAAGAGCCGTCACTTAAAGGCACCAGATTATGTTCATCTGCCACATCACCTTCTAATGCCCGCAGCCCAATATCTCCCTCCGGCAGGGTCTCCCATCTGATCTTATCGGGCTCCTTTTCTGTCAGGATATTATCACTGCACATAAAAGCCCCTTCATCTCTTCTCATAAATCCTTTCTTCAGATTGAAGTTTGAAATTTTACTAAATCCAAAATATACCTTGCCCTTCTGAATAATTGGCTTTGAAACGCTCCACCAGAACAATAACTTCCCCTTATAAGGATTTTCTTTATCCCATTTGAAAGCTCGCACCGGAACTTTATACCGCTGCTTACTCCAGGTCTTGCCGTTATCATCTGAATATTTGAACATCATATCACCTAATGTGTCCACCCGTTTAATCGGGCCATGGTCGGAGATCACCTCTTTAATATCATCTGTATTGTAGGTATAAAAAACGTATATCCGCCCGCTCGGCACCTTCAGGGGCACCGCCCAGGAAGCCACCGGCCCCTCGGCTGGTTCTAACGCTCTTTTATCAACCCAGTTTTTCCCTTTATCGACACTGCGATATGATACAATGTGTTGACCTTTTGCACCTTCTCTTGTGGCACAGGTAGTTAATACCAGTACCCATGCCCCGTCGTCGGCTCTGACAATAAAGGGCTGATCGCTATACCCTTCATCTCTTATTATTGTTCCCGTGGAAATATCACGGTAATCTATTCCCTTCGGATCATAATACCTGTACACCTTCCCAGAAGAGGTATACTCAATTGTATTAAAATCACCGTATGTATGTGCTGCAATCCCTTGACTTGCCGCCGCCGCCATAATAATGCCCAAATTCAAAAATACCTTAAACCTCATCTCAATGATTCCTTATTATTCATTTACTGTTTATAGTTTAATAAGATGGGTTCTCAACCCATGCGTTCCTTCTTTATTTAGCCCCTGATGTAAAACATGTCCCCGCGCAGGCGGGGATCAGGGGATTCTTAAATAGCCCCCTGTGTAAACAAGGGGTCTTGGGTGGCATGCCTACGCGCAGCTTAGGCATGGTTTTCTTTTTACGGCCTTCGGTCAACTGTCCACCGTCCACGTTCTTTTTTTTCTCCTGACTCCTTTCTTTCCCCATTCCGTATTGCGTATTTCGTATTAATGACGGGTGGCATGCTCAAGTACTCTTGAGCATGTCTTATATTGTTTTAAAACTTGTGATTTTGTTAATTTGATATTGTTTAGTATTTAGGATTTCGTGCTTAGGATTTCTTCCTCCTTATCTCCTTATCTCCTCTCTTTTCCCATTCCGTATTACGTTTTTATCCGGCCGATTAATCTCACCTTTCCGCGGCTATTCGCCGCGTTGGGTGGCATACCTACGCGTTACTTAGGGCTAATTCCCTCCTTTATCGATTTTTTTGTAGCCGATTTTTGTCTGATCATTTGATGTTAATACTTAAAATATGATTTAAGCCAATTAGGATCAATAGCTCCGGTTATGTACTTGTTTACTGTCAGTCGACCAATCACTTTCTTACCTTTGACAATAAATGGTGGAGTGGATGTAAATGAGTTAAAAGGACTATGAGTCGAGAATTCTCCGCCGTACATTCCAAATTCGTTCCAGATACTCGTTGAACTAAATTCGCTTCCGTAGGTCCCAAATTCATTAAAGATCGAGTTCTCTGTAAACTCGTCTTCGATTGTTCCAATGTAGGTCCGTTCTTCATTATCTGCGAATAGTTTTGCTCCGCTATAGGTTTCTGTGACCTTAATGGTCAATGCACATTGCAGCTCGAAAATGCTGTATTTCATAATGGGCTCTAGTTTTGCCCTAAATTTTTTGATTTCCGCTTCGCGTTCTTGTTTTCGCTTTTCCTTAAGTTCGCGCATTTCCTTTATCAGTTTCTTTGTATCTTTTTGCTGGTTTCTCGATTGTGAATTACTCGGCAATTGTATAAACATAATACAAAATACGACCATCACTAAAGTTGTCTTTCTCATTTTGTTCATTTGAGAACTCCTCTAAATCCAATTATTAAAACCAAAACTGAACATCATTTTGGTTAACTGTTACATTCGAGCCAACTACCAATATGATCTTCTATTTGTTTACATATAGTGTACTCTTGATAAAGTTTCATAAGTATATCACTATGAAGAACATTAAGGGAGCTGTGTTTGAGTATAAGACAATCTCGACCTAAAAGATGCATCATTCCCAGTTCATATGCTACATTGGGATTAAAAGTTTGTTTTGTTTCAGCTTTATCAAAAACAACAATGCCCTTTGAACAACAAAGTAGGCAAGCTACCGGATTGTATAAATCATCAGTTAGTTTGTGGTCCGATGCAAGTACTCCATAAAAACTATGTTTTTTTAAAATATCCTTGATAGATCGCACAAGTTTGTTGTTCCTGGGTCTGTACTTAATCATTATAAATACTGATTTGTCGAATGGATGTTTACCAACAAATGTTTCAAGTTTGCTCTTCCATCCAGACAAGGAATTTGGAACAAGGCTTACCGGTAAATCTGGTATTCCTGTTATGAAAGGCTTTTCTAAAGATGTGACACGAGATACCGTCTGGGGTGTTCCTGAGGGTGGAAGGTAAAGAACAAGTTTGTTTGACAGTTTAATTACATTGTTCAAACGCTTAAAGTACTCTTTTTTAGGTTTAAACTTTGAAGTTAATGTGGCAAGGATTTCTAATTCGTTATGGAGCTTTAGAAAATCTCGCTTATTCTGTAGGAGGGATTCACATTTAGGACGTATAAAGGACGTCCAAGTACGAAACATGTTCTGGATGCGCTCTCTTAAATTATCATCACGGACAGTTTTATTGGGGGAATCTGAAAGAGTATTTTTTATACTTGAGAGCTCTGACTTAAATGCGTCAAAATCTGACAATGTCATATAGACATTTCCTTACTGATTGAGCATTTCGTTAATTTCATCTTCGCCGTCACTTGTTAAAACAAAAGCATTCTTGCCATCTTTGTCGCCAGCAGCCATGATCATCCCTTTTCGTATATTCGAATTAATCGTGTCATTTGGATTTCTAGGAGGTGTTCGTTTTGCATCTTTACGAATAATTTCTGAAACTTCAGAAGCAGTAAAACTTTCGTAACCTTTGTGTCTCTCAAGATAATATCCAGCAGCTAGGGTTCGATCGACATCAGTTTTTAAACTTAATTGTCGAAAAAATTGAGCCCCTGACATTTTCTTCGTTTCTGAAGCAACGTTTTTTGTCGACCCTAAAGGTTTGTTTGTAATGGTGTTAACAAGTCCAAGCTCTTTCTGTTTATCGATGAATTCAGATATTTTCTTCTCGACAAAAGTTTTAGGGCCAGAAACTTCAAGTTCGTTATTACCTATACGAACCCGCATTGTTACATTAGGATTTTGTTTTTCTGTCATCTTTTATTTCCTTAAAATAAAACTGGTAATTTTAATAGTCAACATTGGTTTCGTCTGTCTATAGTCTAATTGATTTAACACTTTCCTTTTATGGAATCTATGTTAATCTATAAAGTTCACGCATACAATAAATTGCTGCCAATCTGCTGTAGTGTTTCCCATTTCTTGGAGCATATTATATATTACTCTTTTATTCAAATCAAGTTCTCTTGTCTTTTCTGCATTAAATCCTAACTTCCCCGCCCTCAAAACTCAAACTCAAAACCCGCATTCTTTATTTCTCCTAAGCAGCGTTAATCAGTGTAATCTGTGTCTAATATTTCTTCTCTTTCCCTTCGTTTCCTTCTGTTCAATTATAAGATTGCCCTTACTGCTGATTTTACTCATTTACCCGTTTACTTGTCTACTCGTTTACTGTCTCCTTCGCGCCTTTGCGTGAAATTTATTTTTCAAATGTAAGGTATTAAAGCCGTCTCCCATCCAATGTTTGTCGATTTTGCTTTAAGGTATAACTGCCCTGCAGTTAAAATTCAAAATCATAAGCCGGTGCAAGCGCGTTTGCGTAGGGCGGGCCGTGCCCGCCATTTTCTTTATATTCTTTTCTTTTTGAATAATATTTTTCTCTGAGAACTCTGTGTCCTCTGTGGTTAAAACTTTCTTTGAATTGTGTGATGTTTGCCAAAACATCACCTTAAAGCAAGACTGTGTTTATCAGCGTTCATTCGCGTTCATTAGCGGTTAAATTTATATTGTGCCTTGTGTTCTTTTTATGGCAATTAAAATCTGTGAAATCCGTGTAATCCGTGGTTATATTTTTTATAATTTAGCGTCTTCGCCCCTTTGCGTGAATATAATTTTAATCCTTTATTCTCTTGTTTTGATTATCTTGCCAAGTCGTAGCTTTAGCGAAGACTGGTTCAAATTTTGAGATTTTGAATTTGTCTCGGATTTCGAAATTCGTGCTTCGGATTTTCTTTAATACGGTCAACGGTCCACTATTCTTAGTTCCCTTCTTTTTCATAATTTTGTCTTTGGCCTTGGGTCTCAGGCCTTCAGCCTTTTTGCCATTTAGACATAGATTCCCCCCTAGCCCCCATTAAAACTATATTAAATATACCACACTTTTCACAAAAAGACAAACACTTTCGCGCAGTTTCCACGCACTTTTCAGCCGTATTTTTAAGAATTTTTACCCTTCTAATAGAATTTCAAAAAAATTTTTAACCTTTAAATAAGGACTTAGATTCATTTCATCTTCCCTTCCGAATTTGCATATTTTCCCCCTCTCACCCCCGGCCCGACCAAATAAGTATTTGACTTATAGTGATTTACCGATAACAATGCAGAAGTGTATTCAGACCATCGATAATATATAAAGCAGTCTTGTAGGGTGGGGCTATGCCCCACGCGTTTTCTATATGAATATAAAATACTATATAATAATAATTTACGCATGTTAAAGATAACCCTTCCAGATAAGTCCATCCTCGAGTTCGACTCTCCCGTCACCGGCCTGCAGATCGCCGAGCGCATCGGCTCCCGCCTCGCCCAGGCCGCCCTGGCCGTTCGTATCAACGGGCAGTTAAAGGATTTAAGTGCACTCATCGACCAGGATGCCACCCTGGAAATCATCACCTCCAAGAGCGACCCGGCTACCGCCCTCGATCTCATCCGCCATAGCTGCGCCCACGTCATGGCCGAGGCCATCTGCACCCTCTTCCCATCCGCGCAACTCGTTTATGGCCCTACAGTTGAGAACGGTTTCTATTATGACATCGACCTCGATCGCCCCATTACCCCCGATGATTTTGCAGCGATAGAGCAGGAAATGCAAAAAATAATCGCTGCCGATAAACCCTTTTGTCGCTATGACTTACCACGCGCCGAGGCAATGACCAAGCTCAAAGCCGAAGGCAACCGTTACAAGATCGACAACGCCAACCGCGCCCAGGGCGACACCCTAAGTTTTTATACTACCGGCACTTCCGAAAACAGCCCATTCGAAGACCTCTGCCTCGGCCCCCACATTCCCAGCACCTCCCGCATCGGCGCCTTCAAAATCATGAGCGTTGCCGGTGCCTATTACCGCGGCGACGTCAACGAGAAGATGCTGCAAAGGATTTATGGCACAGCATTTACGGACCAGAAAGAATTAAAGGCCTATCTGTTCCAACTAGAAGAAGCCAAAAAACGCGACCATCGCCTCCTCGGCAAACAACTGGATTTATTCACTTTCCACGAGGAAGGCCCCGGCTTCGCCTTTTTCCATCCCAGGGGCATGATCGTCTGGAACGAGATGATCGACTATTGGCGTGAGGTTCACCGCCTCCGCGGCTATCAGGAAGTTCGTACGCCGATCATCTTAAATGAGCGTTTATGGCACCAGAGCGGCCATTGGGATAACTATAAGGAAAATATGTACTTTACCGAAATCGACGAGGTCGGCTTCGCCGTCAAACCGATGAACTGCCCCGGCGGGTGCCTGATCTACAAATCTCGGCCGCACTCCTATCGCGAGTTTCCCATGCGGGTTGCCGAGCTGGGTCTGGTACATCGCCACGAGCCCAGCGGCGTGCTCCACGGCCTGCTGCGGGTGCGGCAGTTCACCCAGGATGATGCCCACATCTATTGCACCGAAGATCAGGTCGAATCGGAAGTAGTTGGCGTTATGGAACTTGCGTACGAAATCTACCAGACGTTTGGCTTGAGCGATATTCGTCTGGAGCTCTCCACCATGCCGGAAAAACACATCGGCACCGAGCAAATGTGGGAAACAGCCACCAACGCCCTGGATAGGGCCCTGAAAAGCAAAGGTGTCCAATTTGACTTAAACCCCGGTGATGGAGCGTTTTACGGGCCCAAGATCGATTTTCATGTTCGGGACTGCCTGGGCCGGACCTGGCAGTTGGGTACGATTCAGGTTGATTTTTCCATGCCCGAGCGTTTTGATCTGACCTATGTTGACCGCAGCAATACTGAAAAACGCCCTGTTATGATCCACCGAGCGATTCTGGGTTCTATCGAGCGATTTTTAGGAATTTTAATCGAGCATTACGGCGGCGCGTTTCCGACCTGGCTGGCCCCGGAGCAGGTGCGCTTGATGCCGATCAGTGAAAAAACGAACGATTACGGCCGCGGTGTATTTAACCGCTTGCAAGCAGCGAAATTACGCTGTACTATTGACCTGGCTGATGATAAAATAAACGCCAAGATTAAGCGAGCCCACGAGCAGCGGCTGGGTTATATGCTGGTGGTGGGACCGCAGGAACAGGAAAAGGATGCGGTTGCGGTTCGTATCCGAGGACAGAAAAAACAGCATATAATGTCCGTAGATGAATTTGTTAGTAAAGTGCAGCAGGAGATTTGCGAGCGAAAAACCTCATTGAGTCTGGCTCAGGAGTAATCATCCAGAAAAGATACCGTAAAGAAAGGAAAGGTGAGCGCCTATTGCCACAAAAAGTTTGAGGGTAAATGAGCGGATTCGTGTTCCGCAGGTGCGGGTTATCGACCAGGACAATCAACAGGTGGGAGTCCTTAGTACACCCGATGCGCTAAACATGGCGCGTGAGGCGGGTATGGACTTAGTAGAGGTGGCGCCGAATAGTGACCCGCCTGTTTGCCGATTGATGGATTTCGGTAAATGGAAATACGACCAGAAAAAGAGGGAACACCGGGCCAAGGTTAAGCAGCATAATATTGTGCTGAAAGAATTGCGTTTGCGTCCCAAGACCGATACGCATGACAAGGAGTTCAAACTCAAAAAAGCGCGGGAGTTTCTGGAAAAAGGAAGTAAGGTGCAGTTTACCATGCTCTTTCGAGGCCGGGAGATGGCTCACCTGGACAGGGCGTTGGAGACGTTCCAGGATATAGCGGATCAACTGCATGAGATAGCCAAAGTGGAAATGGCGGCCAAACGGCTGGGCCGGAAGATGACAATGGTATTGGCGCCGGGAGTGGGCAAACCCCGTGAAAGTCAGCCGACTCAAGAGGTCCAGCCGGCTCAAGAGGCCCTGCCGATTCAAGAGGCCTTAAAAGCTAAGGAAAAACTAGAAAACGAAAAAACCGTAGAGACAGAACAGATAGAAGAGAAAGAAGATAGTTCGAATGCCGAAACAGAAAACACATAAAGGTTTAGCAAAACGAGTAAAGATTTCCGCCAACGGTAAAGTTAAGAGGAAAAGCGCGTTCGCCGGGCATCTGATGAGTACGAAGAGCGGTAATCGCTGCAGATCGCTGAGGAAAAAGGTGGGCATGACGGCCCAGATGACCAGGAATACCCTTAGGGCGCTGGGGAGCTAAACGAGATTCCCTGACAATTTTAACGGGGTGCCAATTTGCATTTTTATTACTGCCCTATGCAGTCGGTCTGCGCGCCGTTGCTATATCTTCCTTATCTAGCTTGAGGTTTGATGAACTGACCCTGATGGGATAATACGATCAAGCTTGGTCCGTAAGGATTTGGTACTGATATCTGGATAGGTCTGTCGTAACGGTATTGAAATCTATGTACTCCCTGTATGGTATCAGGTTGTTTGAAAGATTTGAACTCGGAAGCGTCATTCGTGAAAATCAATTCACCCTCAGCGGAATGTTTATAGAACAAAGGTAATTTGTCGTGATAACCACTTTTGCTAACGCATAGCCGAGCGTTGTCGAGCGAGCCAAAATAATAATATTTTCTGGAATCGTTTTTGTCGCCCATGGTTGGATCAACAGGAATCCAACCAATCCCCTCGACATAGAATTCGGCCCAATTATGGCCGGAGACATTTGTTTCACTTTTATGGGCAGAAGGGGTGCTAAAGGCAAAGCCGGCACATCGTCGGGCAGGCACACCGGCGGCTCGGCACAAACTAACAAAAAGGGTGGCATAGTTGCCACAATGCGGTTTTTTCCCGGAGAGAATAGCGGCTGGTTTTCCATAAGCGAGTTCTTGGTGAAGATAATCATAAATTCTTCGGGCTTTGGTTACAGGATCCATGTCGGGCGAGATATTTACTTGTTGTAAAAATTTATGGCTCTGATTCAGATTCTCAGACTGAGCGCGGTTGTCAGTAGGGTTGGAGGAGTTATAAAGTTGATAAATAGGATTTTCTTTTTGGTAGGGTTTAATGTTGGAAAAGTTTGCCCGTCGTTGGTATATGTCGACAGAAAATGTTATAGTTATTTCATCAATAAAACCCGGTTTTACATCTATATACTCTATCCAAAGGGTGTTACCGTTCGAGGAAAGAGCCATATTCTGAGCTTGGGCCTGTTTGCTTTGTACGTTTTCAATTATGATATTGTCCTGGGATGAGTCAACTATAGGTAGTCCAATGTAGAGGGCGACAATATTTTTTTCACTTTGGTGGCTTTCGCCCGTCATGACCTTTAGGTGACGTTGCGCTCTGATCTTAACAGGGATCCCCTGACGTTGCGCATAGTTTATAGTTTCCCTAGGGGATGGTTTAAATGGAAGAAGTAACTTACGGGGCTGTGCTATTGAGGTGCCGGCTATGCTTGTAAGTGAGGCTGCCAATATACAACATACGAGAGTAATTTTTTGAAGCATGGAGGCCATCATATAAAAAGTGCCTCTAAAACAATGGTTCTATCTCGGTAGCGCCGGATTTGCTAGTACTACTTTTTTAATCTTTTCTTGTGTTGTTCCAGGTATTGCTGGAGGAATTTTTGGGTAAGTTGGTCGGAATCGCCAAAGTGTTGGCGGAGTTTTTGCAGCTTGGTTTTGAGCTTCTTCACGATGGGGGCATAAGTGGGATCGGCGTATATATTATTCAATTCATGCGGGTCTTTTTCCAGGTCGTAAAGTTCCCAGGCGTCGATATCATAGTAAAAGTGGATTAACTTGTAGCGTTTTGTTCTGATGCCGTAATGGCGTTTTACCATGTGGACCGCCGGGAATTCGTAATAGTGATAGTAGAGCGAATCGGGCCAATCCTGGGGTGTCTTACCTTCTAAAAGCTCGCGCATACTGCGGCCCTGGATGTCCGGGGGTATGGGGGCGTGGGCGAGGTCCAGAAGGGTCGGGGCGAAATCCAGATTTTGCACTAAATCGTTATTTACGGAACCGGGCTTTATCATCTGGGGATAGCGAACTAAAAACGGCATGCGGAAGGACTCTTTATACATAAAGCGCTTATCAAACCAGCCGTGATCGCCCAGATAGAAGCCCTGGTCGGCGGTATAAACCACAACAGTGTTCTCAGCCAGGCCGGATTCGTCCAGGTAATCCAACACTCTGCCTACGTTGTCATCCACCGAGGCGATACAACGCAGATAGTCCTTTATATAGCGCTGGTATTTCCACTTGATTAATTCCCTGCCGGTGAGATTGGCTTTTTTGAAAGCCTCATTTTTGGGGCCGTAGGCCGCCTGCCAGAGTTTGAGCTGGTCAGGGTTTAGTCCCGGAGGGGTTTCCAGTTTAAGATCCTTGGAGTCCAGGTTGTGGGCTACACTCATTTCCTGTTGGCGGGCTGCGTCGCAGCGGGTGCGGTAATCATCAAAAAGCGTTTCAGGCTCGGGTATGGTTACATCATCATACATGTTAAGGTGTTTGGGGCCGGGCAGCCAGCGGCGATGCGGGGCTTTGTGTTGGTAGAGCAAACAGAAAGGCTGCTGTTTGGTGGAAGCCTTTTTTAGCCAGTTGAGGGCGTGGTCGGTTATGATATCCGTAACGTAACCGGTGTATTTTTTACGCTGACCCATTTCAATCATTTCCGGATTATAATATACCCCCTGACCGGGCAGAATATTCCAGTAATCAAAACCTGTGGGGTTGCTCTTTAAGTGCCATTTGCCGATCATGGCCGTCTGGTAGCCGTTCTTTTGGAGCAATTTCGGGAAGGTCTGCTGGTTGGCGTCAAAGGGCAGGCGATTATCGAGCACGCCATTAATATGACTGTGTTTGCCGGTCAGGATCACGGCACGACTGGGGGCACAGATGGAATTGGTGCAAAAACAGTTGCGGAAAATCATGCCTTCCTGCGCCAAACGATCAAGGTTGGGAGTTTTATTTATTTTACTGCCGTAACAACTCAGGGCATGGGCGGCGTGATCATCGGTCATGATGAATATGATGTTGGGTTTGCCCTTAAACGGTTGTTGTTTAGAGGGAATCTGTTTGCCGGCGCAACCCATAAAAGCACAGGCTGCCGAGGATGCTGAGAGGGCTTTGAGAAAATCACGTCTATTTAGCCTTTCATTCATAAGTGTATCTTCCTTACTTTTTTCAGTCACATTAAAAATTGAGTACGGCAGATATATTACCATTGCCGAATCTGAACTTCAGATATCATAAAGTAAAAGGCAGGAGAGGGAAACCATATTTATGTTTTAAAATGGAGGGTAAGGGAAATGCGAGAATTGGTTACCAGTTCACGGCGTTGAGCCAGGCATGGGCGATGACGAGATGACCGGTTGGGTTGGGATGTACCGGTTCGGGGCAGAAGGTTCTAGCCGGGTTATAACGAAGTTGCTGTTGAAAGATGTCGTGGAGGGGGACATGCAGGGCTTGAAATTTTTGGGCCATTTCCCGGACGACGGCGATATATTCGGGTAATATCTTTAATACTTCTTCTTCAACGGATTCGGCCAGAGGATCACAGCAGATATAGAAAGGATCCATGAGGATGATACGAGCCTTGGTTTTTTCTGCTGTGCGGGTAAGGCAGTCCAGACAGGCAGAGTGATATAATTCCGGTGGTATTTCGGGCTCAGCCGGGAGGCGAAAACGTTTATGCAGGTCATTGATACCGATCAGGACGGAAATCCAATCAGGCTGATGGGACAGGACATCCTGGTCCCAGCGTTGTTGTAAACCGGTACTGACATCGCCGCTGATACCGTAATTATGAAACTGGATTTTACGCTGCGGATAGCGAGCCGTGATAAGGTCGATAGCAAAGCGAACGAATCCATCGCCAAAAGGATAGGCCTCGAGACGACGGCCGCAATCGGTGATACTGTCGCCGATGAATACTACTGTTTGACCGTCCTGAAGAGCAAAGGGGTCGGCTGGGGTCGGCATCAAGTCAATCCTTTTCCATTTTGATGTGTCGGTATTCTATAAAGTTCAGGTCCTGATAGCCCAGACCCATAGTCTGAGCGGTCTGAAGATAAGGGACCTCAATGTTAACTTCGGCCAGGCGGGGCAGGGGAAACTCTCGGCGGTCACGTCGAATCAATTCCAGGCCGATGCGGTCCAGGGCAACGGGATCGGTACTGAAGATCAAGGAACTGTTTTCATCCAGATATTTTTGCTGTACCTGAGGACCTCCATAGTAAAGGATTCTCAGGGCGTTGGCGATGTGCAGTCGGACTTTGGGGCGGATCTGGGGCAGGGCGTAAATTTCCGGTATGAAAGGATCGCCATTATTGATATAGAGCCGGGCGGGCTGCTTTAAGAGAGGGAAACTTAAATTCGCAAGGGTACCTCTAAGTCCCATGATATTGTCGTCCATGAGGGTGGGTATGTTGATGATGGCGGTTACCTCATCGACCCATTGGGCCAGTCGGCCGCAGCCGGTGCTGAAATTCACGTCCTTATTTTGCCAGCCGTAATGCCAGGGACGGGTGCCCTGGGCCTGAGAGGGAAGATCATCCAGGCCCACGAGCATAATATTCTCTGGCTTAAAGCCCGCCTGATAGAGGCATTCCAAAAGGGCGGCAGCTACGTCCTGGTTGGTACTGATCTGGCGGCTGGCGGTGCGGGTGAACTTTAAGGCTATGATATCATCGTCGTGAATGAAACAGCGCCAGGCCTGAGAAACGTTGTCCATATGGGCTACCTGGGTTATGCCGATGTCAAACATCACGCGCAGACTGGCGATGTGTATCTTCGAACCGCGGACAGCATATTGACCGTAGATTTCGTACACGGGAGATTTCTGCTGTCCGAGGGGATCGTCAATGGCATGGCGATAGGAATAGGTTGTTTGCGCCGGGGCAGAGGCGGAGAGTAAAACAAGCAGGGGCAAGACCGGCAGAAACGAATATAAAATTCTACGAGAATTAATTCTGAGCAGATGGTTAGGCATTTTCAAAGTGGGTATTTTGAGCTTTATTATGCGAATTATAAACTCTTTGTATAATTTTATTACAAAATCTTTATCGGCACAAAGCCGAGAGTAACTCGCCCCAAAATTAGTTATTGCGACCTTGGTCAGCTACAGAAAAAACGGGTAACAAACGAATCGGATCAATAACTGGACAAAGTGGTTTTAACGACCGATAATAATAGAGTGGATACTGTATAAATTAAGATAAGGAAAGAATAGCTATGGCCCAAACCATTCGCAGTCGGATTGAAGCAGCGGCGAAAAAACTTCGCCGGCATAAACAGGATCATCTCCTGAAATTTGTGGATCAGCTCAACCAGGATGAGAAGTTGGAGTTTTTGGGGGATATTGAGGGGCTGGACCTTGATTTTTTAGATACCCTGATCGAGAAGTATGTGCTGGGCGAACCGGAAACCAAGCTGGCCAGTTCGCTGGAGCCGGTGCCGATCTATCGGACCCAACCGAAAAGTGGGCAGGAGGGAAAATATCAACAGGGGAGGGAGCTAGGGGAAAGACTTATTGCTGAGCACAAGGTAGCAGCCTTTACCGTGGCGGGTGGGATGGGTACCAGGTTGAGGTTTGATGGGCCCAAAGGGTGTATGCCGGCTACCCCTTTGCGTAATAAAACGCTCTTTCAGGTCTTCGCCGAGGGGATTCTGGCTACCCAGCGTCGCTATAATTGCATTGTGCCCTGGTATATAATGACAAGTCCGGCTAACCACAACCGGACGATGGAGCACTTTGAGGAAAAAGATTACTATGGACTGGATGCGGCCAACGTGAAATTTTTCCCGCAGGGGGTGATGCCCTGTTTTGATAAAAGCGGCAAGATGCTGCTGGCCCAGCGGTATCGATTAGCCAGTTCACCCGATGGTCACGGCGGCTCACTGCGGGCCCTTCACGTAAGTGGCGCCCTGGAAGACATGAACCGTCGAGGTGTGCAATATATAAGTTATTTCCAGGTTGATAATCCGCTGGTGCAAGTTATCGATCCACTGTTTATAGGCCTGCATGCCCAGGACCGAGCCGAGATGTCCTGCAAGGCGCTGGTAAAATGTGAGCCGCTGGAAAAGGTGGGCAACTTTGTGCTGGCCGACGGACGGGTTTCAGTCATTGAATACAGTGATCTGCCCGAGGAGCTGGCCCGGAAACGACGCGACAATGGTGAACTTATGTTTCAGTGGGGTAACCCGGCGATTCATATTCTCAGCCGCGGCTTTGTCGAAAAAATAAATAGCAAGGGGTTTTCCCTACCCTGGCATCGGGCGATAAAAAGTGTTGATTACCTCGACGATACGGGTAATTTGATCACTCCAGAAAAGCCCAATGCCGTTAAACTGGAAACCTTTGTTTTTGATGCTTTGGGGTTGGCTGAGAAATCCATCGTGCTCGAGATCGAGCGGGCTGAGCAGTTCGCTCCGATCAAGAATTTTTCCGGGGTCGATAGTCTGCAATCCAGTCAGGAGCTTCAGGTAGCCCGGTCCGCGGGCTGGATGGAACAGGCCGGCATTACGGTACCCCGCAAGGATGACGGCACACCGGATGTGGTACTGGAAATATCACCTCTTTTTGCCCTTGATGCCGAGGAACTAACCCGTAAGCGGGCCCAGTTAAGGCCGTTAAAGGCCGGGGATATGGTCTATCTGGGATAAGTACATTATCCGTATTCTAGGGGCAGATTATGCAAAAGAAATCTCTCGTTATTATTCAAATCGTATTGTTCATCTATGCATTTGGGTTGGTTGGCCTGGCGGCGATGGAGCAAATGGATATACCCCAGTGGGTGCTTAAAGGGGAACTGGGGAAACGGCCGCAGCGGGTGACGGCGGATTATCCGCTTTCGGATCAAAGTAATAAGGAGGGATGGCAAAAGTATGAATTGATGAGTGATGAATTCGAGGCGGATAATCTTGATAGGCAGAAATGGTTTGCTCATAATCCCGGCTGGCTGGGTCGGCAGCCGGCGTTTTTCTCCGAGGGTAATGTCCAGGTTAGCAAAGGGAAATTACATTTGACGATGCGCAAGGAGGAGCCGCCGGAAAATCTCAAGGACAAGGGATATCACACCTATAGTTCGTCGGCGGTGCAGAGTAAGACGCGGGTATTGTATGGGTATTTTGAGATCGAGGCCAAGCCGATGCGCTCACACGGTTCGAGTGCATTCTGGTTTTACGATATTGCACCGGAGTTGTGGACGGAGATCGATGTTTTCGAGATCGGAGGTGGGGCGCCTGACTGGAAGAAGAAATATAACATGAACCTGCATGTGTTTCAGACGCCGCAGGAGAAAAGACACTGGACTAAAACGGGGGGTTGGATTTCGCCGGATGATTTGGCGGATGACTATCACGTGTATGGGCTGGAGTGGAACGAGGAGAAACTGACCTGGTATTTTGACGGAGTGCCGGTGCGGTGGACGAAAAATACCAATTGGCATCAACCGTTAACCCTGAATTTCGATTCGGAGACAATGCCGGATTGGTTTAGGCTGCCGAGGGATGAGGATCTGCCCAGCGTATTTAGTATCGAATATGTGCGAGCGTGGAAGAAGCCGCCGGCGCAAAGCAAATCATTATTTACCGATCGAAAATTTCAGCAGGGATTTCTACTGATGTACCCCAGGAACTCGCAGGGTCATAAGACGGAAGCGGTTTTGAATTTTGGAGAAGATACCCTCAAGCCGGCATGGCGTCTGGCCCAGTGGTGGACGAAGTACAGTCTGGCCGGGGCCGAATGTCAAAAGTGTCCTAACGGCGATAGGGTTTATGAAAATGTGGGGAAGAAAGTATTGGTAGGGGGGCCTAACTCGGAAAATCGGGATTTGATTCTGGCGCTTCGGGGTAAGCAGGAGTATGGGGGCAAGGTACGCAAGAAAGGCCAGAGTTGGCCGCACCTGTTGATCGAACAGGATGCGAGCAATATCTATCCGTTAACCCGGTTAAATGGATTAAATTTCCATGTTCTGCTGAAACTGCGGGATTTCCAGGACCAAATGAATCCGAACGATTTCAATCCCGGTTTGCATACAGCCCAGTTCCAGATGTTTTTGGTCGTGCGCAACATCGATAAGCAATCGAAAGATTATATGAATTATTACTGGTTCGGAGTACCGTTTTTCGATAGCCGGCGAGACATTCCAAAAGCGCATCACGCGCGGGATGCCGGTCAACCGGACGCGACGGGGAAATTTATATTTACCATCGACGGAAAAAAAGTAAATTACCAGCCGATTCGAACCGAAAAGTGGATTACCTTTCAAAAAAATCTTCTGGAAGATATCAAAGAGGGGCTAAAGACAGCAGGGAAACGCGGGTATTTTAGCGATACGGATCCGGCGCATTATGCGGTGGTGAATATGAATCTCGGCTGGGAGATTACGGGAAGGTATGATGCAGCGATGCAGATTCGCGATTTAGAAGTTTGTGCGGTTTTGAAGTAGCTTTTGTAAAATAGTAAGGTCAACCTCCGCGAGGCTGTTTACAATTAGATCGGCGGCGGCGAGTTTTTCGGCGGTAGTGGAATTGGTGACGGCGATGCACTTGCAGCCGGCGGCCTGAGCCGCCTTTACACCGTTGGGGGCGTCTTCGATGACTACGCATTGTGCGGGAGGTATTTTCAAAGCGGCAGCGGCCTTTTGAAACAATTCCGGGTGGGGCTTTTTATTTTTCACTTCCGAGCCGGTTATATAGGCCATTTTGTCATACGGTATTCCGGCTGAGCGCAGAACCGCTTCGGACTTTTCCCGGGTGCTGCTGGTTGCTATGGCAGGTTGGAATTGGGTACTGGCCAGGGCGGCACTAATCAGCTTGCGTACGCCCGGAAAGGCCGGCAGGGGTTTTTGCTCCAGATATTGCAGGAATTTATCCTGGCGGGCTTGGGTGGCGGTTTCCAATTGTTGTTCGCTCAGTTCCAGATTATGAATGCGGGCAGCGGCCAGGAGGTATTCATGGGCGCCGCGACCTAGCCCGGCCTCGAAATCCCCGCGCTGTACCCCCGATACGTTAAACAGCTCTTCAAATACCCGGATGGAGACCTCGGCGTTGACCGCCTCGGTATCGGCGATTACCCCGTCCACATCGAAAATCAATCCATGTAACTCAGACATTATATTTTCCTTATCCTTATCAGATTACCGCTGCTCTGTTCAGGCAGAGATTTTACCATTCCTTGGGCATATTCTATTGATTTTGAGAAAATCTGACAGGAAATTTTTTTTGACGCGTTTTTGACCTTTTCGCGTTTTTAATTATGATGACCGTGGGAACCGAAACATTGAGATTACAGGAGAGTCATCCGAAAGTGAGAGCCGGCACCCGGAAGAACCGAATAGTCCCCCTTTTAGTCGAACTTGACAACGACCCCGGGGCCTTTGACCGCCTGTACCGCAGGTACTATGACGATGTATTTCGTTATTGTGTGCACCGGTTGTTTAATCGTACCGTTGCTATGGACGTCACCAGTGAGATATTTCTCAAAGTGGTGAAGAATATCCGTCGGTTCCGGGGCGATGAGCAGGTTTTTCGAGGTTGGCTGTTTCGGATCGCGAGCAATACCATAAATTCGTATCTGCGGGACAAGTTCAAGCAGAAAAAGCTCCTCCAGGCGGCCGCCGAGTATGCGGCCAGTAATCCGGAAAGCCCACAAGACTCTGGGGACGAAAAGGGAGCCAGATTGACTTTGCTTGCCCGCGCGCAGCTTGCTCTCAAGCCTCGGTACCAAATGGTCATTACGTTACGGTTTTTTGAAAAAATGTCCTATACGGAAATTGCCGGTATTCTCGGCAGCAGTGAGGCCACCGCCCGCAGTCGTGTTTCGCGGGCCCTGGTGCAACTGAGAAAAAAAATGACTGCTTTCGAGAAGTTGACCACGCCGGAGGTGTGATATGATGTGCCCTGACGAAGAAAAATTTGAAAAATTTATCTGTGATCTGCCCTTTGACGATCGGCCCGATCCGTCTCATCGGGACAGACTGGAAGCACAACTGCGCGATACCCTGGCCCGTCACAGCCGGCCCTTCCGTGTTACTACCGGGAGGTATATCATGCAAAGTAGAATTACCAAATTGGCCGCAGCGGCGGCTGTTCTGATTATTGTGTTGGGACTGGGTGTGTTTATTGCCGGTCCGGATAAGAATGGAACCGTGAGTATGTTTACCCTGCTGAACCGGTCCTGCGCTGCTGAGCAGGCTTTATTCACCGGAGATAATATTGTCCATCTGGTCAATGAGATAATCATTTATACGGCGGGCGAGCCGGGTCAATCCGATCCCCGTTTGGATCGGTTGGATTTGGATACTAATGAGCGTAAGTACATCCAAGAGGTTCAATCATGGTTGAAACATAACTGGATGCCGATGTGTTCTCTGCAGGGTAATGGCCAGTTTCGCTTTCATCAGCTCCAGCTCCCCATCTCGCCAGAAAAACAATATACCATCACGGATGAATCCTGGTATGACCCCGTTACGGGACGCTTTGCCCGGGTAATGAAAGAGGGGAAGCAGATCATTTTTGCCAATTCGTTCGACGGTCAAGGCGTGTATTTTCTGGAGAGACAGGGATCCGGCCCAAGTCAACTGACTAGTGATCCGATTGCGGAAGGATTCAGACCCCCGCAAAATCCGGCTGAGTTTCTCGGGATCAGCTCCGGAATACCAGCATCCCAGCAGGAGGATAATTCCACACCTGTGCAGGAGATTATTGAGGAAACTTTAGCCGATGGTACTCCGGTGACGGTTTATAAAGTGGGATTTAAGGACCTGTTCGGTGATCTGGATACGTATTGGTTATTTAAGATTAGTCAGGACGACGATATTATCGCAGAAATGGAATTCGTGCTCGAGGGCACTACCCAAATGGTAATCCGCCGGGTAGTCAGGGAAGTTGTGGAAGCACCCGGGTATTCATGGGACCTGGAAAATCTGGAACCGGACCAGGGCGAAGATCAGCCCGGCCCGCAAGCAGTCATCAATCCCGATATGGTTATTCCCGACGTTTCGGTGCAGCATATGATCGAGCGGGCCGACTATCAGACCTATATGTTTGCTGAGGATCCGGCCTGGACCCAGCAGCGGACGATTGTTGATTGTCTGGATTTGCCCAGTCCGCCCCATCGGATGTTTATGACTCATTATCAAGACGACGAAGGCCGGGATGTCGTTTCCGTACAGTCTCAAACCTATAATAATACATTCGGCCTTATGGCCCATCAGTTGCCCATACATTATATTTCGCCTGATGGGTTCAAGGTATGGACCGGTGGGCCGGAAAAATGGTGGACCAATATGGTTCTAAGAAGTGCCCAGCTTACCCCGGTGGCAGATCGCCGTGGTTTTATGGTTGGCACCCCGGCGGAAACCTACATAGCGGTGGCAATCAATGGCCCCATATCCGAAGAAGAGCTGCGCAGCTTGGCAGATAGTCTGATTCCAGCGGAAGAATATCTGGAAGAAGAATCTAAACCTTAAATAGGAATTCTTATTCCAAAAGAAAAAGGCTGACCGGATAATCCGGCAGCCTTTTTTCATATATGCAATTAATAAATATTTACCATTGGGTGAGGGGATCGACCATGGTGTGGCTGCGGATACCGACAGAATAGATATTTTCCATGTTCTGGCGCAGGGCCATGTGGCAGGTGCCCAGCGTACCGTGTTCAAACTCGAATCCTGCCTTTTGGGTCAGGGTATAGGCTTCGCGGGGACGCTTGTCAAACTCCAGAATTCCAACCCCCAAAGCCGTCCTGGCCAGGCCGATCAGAGACTCGGTCTTCTGATCTTCCAGGAACGGCCGGGCGTCATTGATTAGGGCCTCCTGACTGTAACGCAGGATCGCCGCATGCTTGCGCATATCGGTTTCGTAGGGTTGTTCCAGCAGTTCGACCGGCACGGCCAACTGAATGAACAGGTAGATCTTTTCGGAAACCAGTCGGCTGCGTCTTTGAATATAGACCACCCGTTCCACCACGGGGTATTTCTGATTAAAGGTGATGATGCCGATTTCCCTGCTGAAGCCTTTACTATTGTAGACCGATACGCTGCTTTCGGTATGGAGGACTTCCTTTTCCGGCAGTAAATTAAGTACGTCGGTAGCGTTGCTGCGGCCCACCTCGATACGGCTGAAAGTTTCCTCCAGGGGCAGCGGTTTTTTGCCGCCGCAGCCTGCGATGCACGGCAACAATATCAGGAATATTAATACATATCCTAACGTACTCTTAGGTTTGAATTTATACACCGGATATCTCCTCATATATACAGGTAAAACTAACTGTTTTTTTACCTTATTCTCTTGCTTTTGTCAAGCTTGAAGGCTCAGTTTTTCAAGGCGTTGGATAAGCTCCTTTGCGGTTGTCTGCTTGCGGGTGAGGCGCTGTTTTAGATCCAGAATAAAGTCATTGTCTTCGGCTTTGCCCATGACCGAGGCAAAATCACGGTCCCGGACCTGGTCATCGCCGTCCAGGCCGTATCCGATCCGGCTGGACACGTCGAATTCCTTACGGGCGTCACGACAGCGCAAGCGGTCCAGTTCTTCCACCACCTTGATCCAGTTTTTCACCTGCTGGATAAGCTCTGCCGGTGTGATTTCGGACAAGTCCACCTGCAGATAGTCCTTAAACACCTGCCCTACCCAGGCCCATTCGTAACTGAGAAAATTATCATAGAACTCCTGGAATTGACTGCGAAGCTGTTCGAGATTTTCTATTTTGCCGGAGTCTATCTGTTCGAGCAGCGACTCGATCAATTCCTGAGGAACAATCAGACCGGCCAGGTCCAGCCAGTCGCCTGTACCTGCATTAGTTTTCCCGGCCAAAGCGCTTTGAATACTCCGGAGGTCCAAAGTCTCCAAAGTGCGCAGTCGCTGGATCAGGCAGTTACCCAAATATCTTTTAATCCCCAACTGATAATACTTGATGCCGTTTTCCAGAGAGGACCTCTTAATCTTTACGCTGTTGTAATAATAAAACCTGGTATTATCGCCGGAACGCTGCCGTAAGTTTTTAAGTAGTTTTTCACCGTTGATCATCTTCTTTACGGTGTAAGGGGTCAGATGGTTCAAGGTGATCAAATCAAGTTTGTTGTTTGTTTTGCGCATATCACGCTGGGGCCACTTGCGGGCGTCGCGCACGGTACCGACGCTGCGCAGATTCACTCCGGGAATCAGAACGCTTTCATCCTCCGATTCTATCAGATAAGAATAGGGCAGGTCGCTGGTATCACAGTTGCCGTAGTGACGGCCCATTACCAGGGTAAAGGGTCCAATGCGGGCCGGCCAGAGCAGATAGGAATCGCTGGTGGTCTTGGAACCGCGTTCAATCAAACCCTGATGGACGGGACCGAGTTTGTACATGTGATTACTTTGATTAGAACCACTGCCGGCATTAAGGAATGAATACAGTCCCGCGATTAACAGCGTGGATTTATGATACGTTACGGTAAAGGGGCCGGCGAATATCGAGCAGGCCTCACCGTGATAGCCGACGCAGTTGGCAAAGAAAATAGAGTTATCCGCCGAATACTGACGGCCCAGGTGAGTGCTCTGGCCGACAAAACACTTTTCGATGATGGTGTTGTCGTTGATCTGGGCACCTTCCGAGACGATGAAATCCTGGGCAATGACGCCCGTACCGATCCGGGCCGGGTCTGCCGGAGTACTGTTTATGGTTCCGTTTTCCAGGCGATTGGCCCCCTCGATCACCGCGGCGGGCCCCACCTTGACATTTTTTATCGTCCAGCAGTCAATCAACCGGGCTTCCCTGGCGATCAGGCCCATATTCGAGGTAACCGAGCGGACATATTGCTCGATCATTTGCTGCAAAGCTTGGATGGTCTGGGTTCGGTCCCGGTACAGGGCCAGCAAATACGCAATCTGGGCGGTAAGATGGTCATAGATGGGCACTTCCCGGCCACCGGCTTCGTTTATGACCCGGGCGCAGGTGCCATTGCCGAAGGAAGTTTCTCCTTCCACCGCCAACAGACTGGTATGCCGAATGACCGCTTCGTCCTCGATAATATAATTGGCAATATAGTTTTCGATATTGCTGATATAGACATTGTCACCGATCACGCAATTGTGGATTTTGGCGTGATGGATGCCGGCCGGTTCCTGAATCCCCCCAAAAAAACTAATCTGTTTGTCGAGGGCTCCAATCCGGACCGTACCGGAAAAGTGGGTGGACCAAACGCGCTCGGGTTGGAAGCCATCTGTTACCTGAATGGCGGCCCAATCCTGGGCACTGCATCCCTGTTGGCGGAGTTTCTCGATCTGGTCGGGGCGCAGAGGATGATAAAGTGCATTCTTAGTAGAAAGATGAGGATCAGAATTTTTGTTGGAAACAGGTGGCTTCAAGAATTTTTTCCCTTAACGCATGTTGAAAAAAAAGGTCTGTCCTGAGAGACAAACCTTGTTGTAGTTAAAGCCTCCACCGTAATGCCGTTTGACGGCCCTTTGAAAGAACCCATGATGGCAAAGTGGGCAACCGTTGCTTATTCCCAGAGATCCTGGCTGGCAGGCTTATCCGGCAATTAAGATCTGGCTTCCCAAATTATGGGTATCGGTTCTTCAAAAATCACCAATCGCAACGAACATGGCAGAGGCCATATTTCAATGTGTACATACCTTATACCATATTCCGTATCGGAAAGCAAGAAACTTTTACTTTAGTAATATCGGTCGGAAGTGGCGGAAAAAAAACGAAAAAAACGCTTGACAAAACAAAGTGCTTATCGGTAACCTAATGTTTCTGGTTATTATCTCAACCGCGCAGCTCAGCCTGGAACTTTTCCTGTAACGCCCTAACAATTTTTTCCTGGTACTCGTCCGCCTGTTCGTGGCGGAGGGTATCTTGGGTGTGGCGGAAAATCATCGAAAGCGTCAAACTTTTTTTACGGGCCGGAATCCCCTGGCCCCGATAAATACCCACGAAGTTCAACTCACGCAGGTCCTGGATGCCCAGCGACAGGATAGTTTGTTCAATCTGGGCCCAACTGACAGGATCATCCAACAGAAGTGAAAGGTCCCGGGTGATGCCGGGGAAACGAATTATCGGCTGTAATTGCCGGGGCTCACCCTCCAACTCAACCAGATAGGAAAAGTCTAACTGTGCCAGAGAGAGGGGTTGGTTGAGATCGAAGATTTTTGTAATTTCTTCGCTGGCCCGGCCAGCCTGACCGATAACCTGCTCATTTATAAGTAGTTCCACCCCTTCGGCCCGACGGGCCCAGTGGATGGGGGCCGGGCGGCAGGATAATTTTACCTGAGGGCTTAAACGGTCTATGACCGCTTCCATCACACCCCGCAGCTCGCGAAAATCTCCCATGGTGGCTAGCGCCAGTTTGGTCGGCTCGGGAGATTGTATTTCGTCAGTTCCGGGCAGATAAACAGCGGCCACCTCGTATAAATCACAGCGGTCGTTACCGGCATCCTGGTTGCGCTTGGTAGTTTCCAAAAGTGAGGGCAGCAAACTAGGGCGCAGGGCATTGTTGCTGCGACGGGTGATGTCCCGCACGCGCACCGGCTCAAAACCATCTTCAACAAAAGGCTGCCAATACTTATCCTCGATAAAACTGACATTGATAGCTTCGAAGAAACCGCAGCCGATCAAGGTGGAATTTACCTTGCCCAATGTGCGTTGATAGGCATCTGTCGTGGTTACCGTGATGTGTATTTTTGATTCGGTGGGGACCTGGTCATAACCGAAGATTCTAATTACTTCTTCGATCAAATCAACTTCACGGATTAAATCACCTCGCCAGGAGGGGATCGAACAAATTATGATATCATCACCGTCAGCGCGGGGTGAAAGTTGCAGTTTTTCAAATAATCCCAGTACGTAATCTTGCTTGAATTCGATTCCCACCAAACTGCGCAGACGTGAGAGGCGCATGCGGACCTCATTGGGTGCGGCTGATTCTTTTTGATCGGGCCAGACATCGATAACACCGGGCGCGACCTCTCCGCCGGCCAACTCGACCAGCAGCGCCGCCGCCCGACGTGAAGCCCATTCCACCATTTCTATATCGACGTTGCGTTCAAAACGAAACGATGATTCGCTTGCCTGGCTAAAGGTGCGTGATGTTTTTCTAATACTCAAAGGATCAAAGTGGGCACTTTCCAGGAGCACGGTTTTGGTATTGTCGGATACCTCACTGGCCAGGCCGCCCATCACGCCGGCCAGAGCGACTGCCTTTTGGGCGTCTGCGATAACAAGCATGTCCTCAGACAGTTCGAACTGAGTGTGATCTATGGTCTCTATTTTTTCGCCCGGCTTGGCGGTTCGTACGATGATTTTTCCTTCCTGCAGGTGGGCATAATCGAAGGAGTGCAGCGGCTGGGCCGCTTCCATCAGGACATAATTAGTGATGTCCACGACGTTGCTGATACTGCGCAGCCCAATGGTTTCCAGACGCCTGCGCATCCAGTCAGGGCTGGGCCCCACCTTGATATTGTCGATTAGCCGGGCTGTGTAGCGGCGGCAGTATTGCGGAGCTTCATTTACCACGGAAGTTCGTGCCTGAACGCCGGGTCCCTGTTCCGCCAGGGAAACCTCAGGCAAATGGAAATTGGCGCCGGTAGCGGCGGCCACTTCCCGGGCCAGCCCGATATGTCCCAGGCAGTCCGGCCGATTGCTGGTGATCTCGACGTCGAGCATCCAGTCGTCACCGACCTGTTGGGTTTGCTCTACCGGGAAGCCTATGTTTGTGAGAATTTCCTGCAATCTATCCACGGAATCGTTATATTCAACGTATTCCTTCAGCCATTCCAAGGATATCTTCATCTTATCTGCCTTTGTTAGTTTTGCCTGCAATAATGCGTATAAAGGGTTTATAGTAGCCTGCTGGGCTATCTCTGTCAATGCCGCTGTGGTGAATCTTCGAATCAGTTATTGACGCACCGCCCTGTAGATCCCTATAATGCTGTAAATCTGCATAAGAATGGAATTTAAGGTTTTTCATCAGTTGCTTGGTGCGACTGATGGCATGTTCGACTGTCTGTTAAAAGACGATTTCCTAAGTCAGAAGATTTCGCGGAGGAGTTACACTTGAGCGAGATTCTATGTGAAAAATGTGCCGGGCTCTGCTGCCGATACCTGGCTCTGCCCATCGAGACACCCGAAACCAAGGGTGATTTTGACGACGTTCGCTGGTATCTGGCCCATGAGGGCATCACGATTTTCGTCGAGGACGGAGACTGGTATATTAATATCGCCAGCCGCTGCAAATACCTCGACCGCAATAACCGCTGCGACATCTATCAGCAGCGTCCCCGTATCTGCCGCGGCTACCAGGATGAAAATTGCGATTATCACAGCGGTGATTACGGCTACGAACTCTATTTTTCTTCTATCGAGGAACTGGACGAGTACCTGAAGAAAATCGGCAAAGCCTAGTATGCTTAGTAACATGAAGGGTAATAAATGGCTAAGGTTCCGCCTGTAAAAGGAACGCGCGACTTCTATCCCGAGCAGATGGCTGTGCGCAACTGGATATTCGACGGCTGGCGGAACGTCTCCCGGCGTAATGGTTTCGTGGAGTACGACAGCCCCATCTTTGAGTACCTGCAACTCTATACCCAAAAAAGCGGTGACGAAATCGCCGGTCAGCTTTTTTCCCTGACCGACCGGGGCGGCCGGGAACTGGCCATCCGGCCCGAGACCACCCCCGCCCTGGCCCGGATGGTCAACCAAAAGATTAATTCTCTACCCCTGCCCATCAAATGGTTCTCCATTTCCCGGCTCTGCCGGGCCGAGCGACCCCAAAAGGGCCGTCTCCGCGAATTCTTCCAGTGGAACATTGATATCATCGGCTCCGACTCGGAATATGCCGACGCTGACTGTATTTATACCGCCGTTGATTATCTGCGCAGTGTGGGCCTGACTCCCAGCGACATTGTGGTCAAGATTTCCAGCCGCTCGATGCTGGCCGAATTATTAAAGTCCCAGGGCTTCGCCGAGGATCAGCTCGATACCGTCTATAGCCTTTTAGATAAACGCCCCAAACTACCGGAAGATACTTTTACCGCCTTAGCCCAGGAGCAGATACCTGATGTCCGGCTTAGAGACAAACTCATGCAGATTGCAAGTATCGCGACTATTGATGAGCTGATAGCCTTTGCCCCTGATTCGGTGCGGGATAGTGTTGAGCCCTTAAAAAGAGGTTTTAGCCTGTTGGATAATATGGGTGTTCGTGATTATTGCACCTTCGACATCAATATCGTCAGGGGGTTGGCATATTATACCGGCATTGTATTTGAAATCTTTGACCGAAATGCCCAGCTTCGGGCTGTAGGCGGTGGGGGACGCTACGATAATCTGTTGGCCGGGATGGGTGGTCAGCAGGTCGCCGCGACCGGTTTCGGAATGGGTGATGTGGTCCTGGAAATTCTCCTCCAGGAAAAAAATATAATTCCCCCAATCCAAATTGGGCTTGATGTTTTTGTAATTGAAGCCGCACCGAACTCAAAAACCGAGGCAAAGTTACTCCAGACCGTAAACGCCTTGCGCTCTAAAGGCTTCACCGCGGTCTTTGACTACCGTCGTATTGCCCTGAGCAAACAGCTCAAGCAGGCCTCGACGCTAAATGCGCGCTTCGCACTTATTATTGGTGATAAAACCCTCGATCAGGACCGGATTAGCCTGAAAAATATGACCGAGGGCTCCCAGAAAGAAATCCCCTTTACCGATTTCCTCACCCAGCCGGAAAGGTATCTATCATGAACACCTTACTCTTATCGCGCATCCAGTTTGCGGTAACGATTGGTTTTCATTTTCTTTTTCCCCCGATCTCGATTGGTCTGGCCTGGCTGCTGGTGGCGATGGAATGGCGCGCCTGGCGGCACAAGGACGAGACCTATGCGCGGATGGCTCGATTTTTCGGTAAACTGCTGGGGCTGACCTTTGTGATGGGAGTAGCAACCGGTTTGGTGATGGAATTTCAGTTCGGGACGAACTGGTCGGAATATTCCAAGTTCGTAGGCGACATCTTTGGCGCCCCACTGGCGGCGGAAGTTATATTCGCCTTTTTTCTTGAGTCGGTGTTTCTGGGGCTTTATCTGTATGGCAGAAACAAGGTATCGCCGGGAGTGCATTGGTTTAGCTGCCTGATGGTGGCGGTGGGGGCGACGATCTCGGCGTTCTGGATTTTGGTGGCCGGCTCCTGGATGCAGACACCGGCGGGATTTACGATCAACGAACAAATGCACCGGGCGGAATTAACTAGTTTTACCCAGGCCGTTTTCAATCCGTCGATGTGGTATAGATTTTTTCATACTATGGCCGGTTGTCTGGTCTGCGGAGCTTTCTTTGTCGCCGGGATAGCCGCGTATCGGCTGCGCAAAAATTATCAGGAAGCAATGGCCCGTGGAGCCTTGAAGATTGCCATAATCGTGGGATTTTTGAGTGCGCTTTTGGTAGCCTTCCCCACCGGCCACGATCATGCCCAACAGGTCGCCCGTGACCAGCCGGAAAAATTCGCCTCTATCGAAGGGCTCCAAACCACCCAGACGCGGGCTCCCTTGACGGTATTCGGACTGGTGAGTCCGGAATCTAAGGAAATACACTCTAAGATCGAGATTCCCGGTCTTTTAAGCTGGCTGGCCTATGGTGATGTCGATGCTCCGGTTAAAGGGCTCGAGGAATTTGCCGAGGATGAAAGACCGCCGTTGTGGCTGACGTTTGTTTCATTTCATAATATGGTGGCACTGGGAACATTTTTTATCCTGGTGATGTTTTGGGGGGTTATCAAGTTATGGCGTAAAAATTTATACCAGAGCCCAAAATACCTGAAACTTTTAATTTTTTCAATTCCTCTGCCTTTGGCGGCGATGCAGTTTGGCTGGGTAACAGCCGAAGTCGGGCGTCAGCCCTGGATAGTGTATCGGGTGTTAAGGACCAGCCAGGCCTTTTCACCAACAGTGCCGGCCGAGAGTGTGCTTTTTTCACTTATTATGTTTATTACGATATATATTATCCTGCTTTGTTTGTATCTATGGTTTTTGATTAGAATTGTAAAAAAAGGATCGGAACCGACGCCTCTTGGGGAGGGTAATATATAATGGACCTGAACACAATCTGGTTTTTACTGTTTTTCGTGTTGATCGGGGGGTATGGGGTTCTGGACGGGTTTGATCTGGGCGTGGGAGTGCTCCATTTGTTTACCCGCGACCGCAACGAACGGCTTATGAACATCCGGGCCATCGGACCTGTCTGGGACGGCAATGAGGTATGGCTGCTGACCGGGGGCGGGGCGTTGTTCGCGGCCTTTCCGGTAGTCTATGCCACGGTCTTTAGTTCTTTTTACCTGGCCTTTATGCTTTTGCTGTTGGCCTTGATTTTCCGAGCCTCGGCGCTGGAGTTTGGCGGTCAGGTTGATTCACCCAGGTGGCAGAGATTCTGGGACTGGATATTTGGAATTGCCAGTTTGATACCGTCTGTGCTGTATGGTGCGGCTGTGGGAAATGTTTTGCGGGGCCTGCCCCTGGATGATAAGCAGATATTTACCGGTTCGTTCCTGGGACTGCTTAATCCTTATTCTTTGCTGATAGGCTTGTTGAGTCTGGCGCTTTTTATTTTGCAAGGCGCTGCCTGGCTGCGACTCAAGACTGAGGGTCCCCAGAACCGACGGTTGCAATCCTGGGTTACCGGCGCCTGGTGTGCTGTAATTATTTTGTATTCTGCCGCTACGCTGGCGACGATTTTTAACGCCGCCTATCTTTTCGATGGTCTTTTGCAAAATCCCTTATTCTGGGCGACACTTATTTTACTGCTGATCAGCCTGATTTATATTCCGCTGGCCAACCAGCAAAACAAGTCCGGGCGGTTATTTCTGTTTTCATCTTTGTTGATACTTTGCGTTGTGGCTCTGACGGGGCTGAGTCTATATCCCATGATGGTGCCGGCCCAGCCTGATTTGAGCAACTCTCTGAACATTTATAACAGCTCCTCGACCGCAAAAACCTTAAAGGTGATGTTGCTCATCGCCCTTATAGGAATGCCGGTCGTTATTGGGTATACCGTCTTTGTCTATCGCGTGTTCAAAGGCAAGGTTAATACCGGCGAATCGGGATATTGAATGCCGCGGTTATGGGGCGTCAAACCGGGACCAGCAGGGGATTATTCTTGACGAAGGGGCGAAATTCCTCAAAATTAAGGCTTGGAGGAAGTCTTAGTTAAGGGGGGTAATTTAGTTATGATAGAATCTCTCCGGCAAGTAAATACTATCTTGGTGCGTTGTCCGAACTGGGTTGGCGATCTGGTGATGGCTATACCGGTGTTTGATTGTCTGCGGGAAAATTTTCCTCAGGCTAGGCTTGTTGGTATCGCCCAGCGTAACGCCCAGGGCATATTACGGGACGGGCCCTGGTTTGAGCAGTTTATCGATTGTGAAGATAAAAATTGGCGGGGATTTAAACGGATGGTAAGTCGCATCCGTGAATTGCAACCGGATTTGGCTTTGATTCTTCCTAATTCCGTCCGTTCCCTGCTGCCGGTCCGGCTGGCGGGGGTGAAATCAATTTATGGTTATCGACGGAATTTGCGGGGTCTATTTTTAAGTGGTGGTCCCCAGCCCCTCCGGGAAAATGGCAAGTTCAAACCTCTGCCCATGCAGAAATATTATCTGGAAATATGCCGTTACCTGGGACTTACTTTACCCCAAGAACCGCGGCCGAGGCTTTACGTCGGCGCTGAATTACAAAGAAAGGGCGGGCAACTTCTGGACAATTACGGAATTCGGCCCCAAGATAAGGTGGTGGGCCTTAATGTCGGGGCGAGTTTCGGTTCCTCCAAATGCTGGCCGATGGAATATTTTGCCGAGTTGGCCGAGCTGGTGGAAGATAAATTAAAGAGCAAGGTTCTGCTCTTGGCGGGCCCCGGTGAGGAACGACTTGCCCGGGATATCATAAAGATGAGCCGCGCCCAAATTATAAATACCGCAGCGGACGCAATCGATCTGGAATTACTAAAACCGATTGTCCGGCGTTGTCAGCTTTTGATTACCAACGATACCGGTCCCCGTCACTATGCGGTGGCCTTTGATGTGCCGGTGGTGGTAATCATGGGGCCCACGGATCCGCGCTATACGGAATCGAATCTGGACAAGACTGTAGTATTGCGCCGGGAACTGGAATGTTCGAACTGTCACAAAAAAATCTGTCCCACGGACCATAAGTGTATGAGGCAGATTACGCCCCGGATGGTTTTAGAAGCGGCTGTAACACTTTTAAAGGAACATGCAGCTAATGACAAGCTCCTATTATCGAGATAAATGGCTGTCGCTGCAAAAAGACAGCCCGGATCGCAGCGAGCTGGCTCAGCTTGCCCGGCAGATTGGATTCTCCTTCGTGGATAGGTATTATCAGGACGGCTACTATGATAGCGACTCCGTACAGATTTTGTGCGAGATGGCGACCGGTTTTTCCCAGCCTCAGTTGAACGAGGCAGCGTCGGGGGCATTGTTCGGAATCATCGTGGAAGAGTTGTGCGATGATTACGAGGACTTTCAACTGGAAACCTACAGCCGGGTTATGGCCCAGGTACTCACGTATTGCCGTCAACTGCCCCAGGCGCAGAAATTGGATCAGCGTTTGAATGATTTCGGTATTAAGTCGGCTGAAGATTTGGCCCAGCGGGTTCATATTACCCACCGAAAAGATTATCGTTTTTCGCGAGATAAAAAACTATCAAAGATTTTCATTCTCTCGCGGGTAACTATCGGTGCGGATGTGGCTCTGGTAAGCGTAATTGTGCAGCATTTGCTGAATTTGTTCCCAGAGGCCGAGATTGTCATCCTAGGTAACGAAAAACTACAGGAAATATTCGGGGGCAATCCCAGAATTCGCATTAGCCCCATGCATTACCAACGCCGCGGCGGATTGCTGGATCGTTTTTCCCGCTGGGCGGAGGTTTTGGAGATCCTGGCCGCAGAGACAAAGGAGCTACCCTCCGAACAGGCTTTAGTGGTGGATCCGGATTCGCGTATTTCGCAGTTGGGTATGCTGCCTCTTATTGCTGAAGATCAATATTTATTCTTTAACAGCCATCGAGACTCCTATTCAGGTAAGCAAGTTTCAATGGCTGAGTTGGCCAACGAATGGATGAACGAAGTCTTCAGTTGCGATCAGTTCTATTATCCGCGGGTGTGGATACCCTCGGTAACAGTAAAGAGAGCGCAGGCCCTAGCCGATGCTTTTCGTCAGCAGGGCTGTAGGAAGATTGTTACCGTAAACCTCGGCGTCGGGGATAATCAGCGCAAGCGCCTGGGCCTTGAGTTTGAGAAAAAGCTTCTAAGAGAACTTTTTCAGGAACCAGATACCGTGCTGGTGCTGGATAAGGGTTTTGGCCCGGAGGAGCAGGCTAACACGCAGAGTATTCTTCAGGAATTTGCCGCGCAGGGATGCGTGGTAGAGCAAATGCACTTTGCCCAGGGGCAATTTCCGTTGTTTGGCGCTGGTGTATTAGCTTTGGAGTGTGGTATAGGTGAGATGGCGGGAATGATCGCAGCCTCGAATGAATTTGTCGGTTACGATTCTGCCTGCCAGCATATTGCTGCCGCCCTGGAAATCCCCACGGTTACCATTTTTGCCGGAACCAACAATCCCTATTTCATTCGTCGCTGGAGTGCCTGTGGTAAAAATTCCTGCCGTATTATCCACGCCCATCCTCTTACCGAGCCCCGGTTAATGGACACAGAAGCAGTAGTTGGTCGTATCAGGGCCCAGCGTATTTCGCAATCCAAATTGCCGATCTAGAGTTTCCAATTAAACGTATTATGAAGATATTTTTTATTTATCCCAATGCCGGTTCACAAGTTGGATTCAATTACGGAGTAGCTCATATGGCGGGGGTATTGAAGCAGGCCGGTCATCAGGTGGTGTTCTGGCAGTTATGTGAAGATTTGGCTTCGCTGCCTACGCAGGAAGCATTTATAACCCGAATCCAAAATGAAGCTCCGGACGTGTTAGCCTTTTCCGTGGTGACCAACCAATGGGAATATACCAGACAACTGGCTCAATGGGCGCGGCAGAACTTTACAGGACCGCTGGTTTGCGGCGGCGTACATGCCTTAGTCTGCGGTCAGGAAATCCTGGCATCGGGTCTGTTTGATTATGTCTTTAAGGGCGAATGTGAGGATGCGTTTCTGGAGTTTGTGGATAAGCTCCAGTGCGGAGGAGCGGTAGAAGCGGTACGCAATCTGGGTTACCTGCGCAACGGTCAAATTCATTGGAATCCTGTCCGGCAATTGCCCAATCTGGAACAGTTGCCCTTTAAAGATTACCGGATCATGGATTTTCAACAGCTTATCAATGCCAAGGACGGCTGGGTGGGCCTGATGGCCTCGCGCGGTTGCCCTTTTTCCTGTACCTACTGCTTTAATCACAAGATGGTGGCCACCTATCGAGAGGATTTACAATGCAGTTTCGCCGGGCTTAATTATATTCGCCGTTTTCCGGTGCAGCGGATGATAGAGGAAATCCAATATCTGCGCCAAAATTATAAAAACATCAAAATATTTATCTTTGACGATGATTTATTCACCTTCGATAACGACTATATCCAGGAGTTTTGCCGGGCTTATCGTAAGGTTTGTTCTATTCCCTTTGTCGTCAATGCCCACGTTAATTTTTTCGATCAGTCATGTGCCCAGGCACTGGCCGAGGCCGGCTGTCGGGTGGTCAAGTTCGGCGTGGAGTCCGGCAGTGAAAAGATTCGCAAATCAATCTTGAATCGTCACATGACCAATGAAAAGATCGTCGAGGCCATCAGTCTGGTTAATGACTCGGGTATGCACAGCTCGGTGTTTATAATTATCGGTTTTCCGCATGAGTCGCAGGAGGATGTCTTGGATACGATTCACCTGTTAGCCCGGGCTCGGCCGGGGCGTTTCCGCTGGACCTATTTTTATCCCTATCCCGGAACCAAAGCCTACGAGATAGCTGAAAGGGGGCGCTATATCGATCATGAAAAGATGCGTACAATGCAAAACTTTACCGATCAATCCTGTCTGCAGTTCGGCCCTGAACAGGATTTATTTTTGCAAAAGGTTGGCCGGATTATGCCCTGGTTTGTAAACGCCTATTCCGATTTGCCCGTGGCCGGATTTTATCGGGAAAAAGTGGATGAGATTTTGCAGATGGGGCAGTCCCAATGGCAGCAAATCTCGGAAACGCTGCCCCAGGAGGATAAGAACATTTCCGCCCGCTTCGCCCGGCAGGGACTTTCTCATTACGCTATCAAATATAATCGTTTCATGGGCGTTATTTCCGATTATTTTCTCCACGAAGCGTAAGTTTATCCACTTATGTAAAAAAAGCCCTCCTGCTGTGTGAATAAGCAAGAGGGCCTGATTTTAACGGACTCAAGGTTTTTAGTTTTCCTGTTAGTGCCGCTTATTTAAGTACTTCATAGTCCGAATTGATTGTAATTTCGGTGAACATGGCGCCGCCGGAGTCGTTTTTCTTCTGATTCTTGGCCGGGGCGATATCCTTATCCAGGATAATCAGGGTACATTTTAGATTTTCTTTTTCAGATACGACTTTGCCGGCGGTCAGATCGAATAATCCCACATCATTAATTTTCAATTCGTGTATGTTGCTCATCTGTTTGATCAGGTTTTTACCCATGTCCTGGGGAGAGGAGGGCTCTTCCATACCTTCCGGCAGGACGTGCAGAGGCTCACCGGTGCCGTTAATAGTAACCATCTTCTGGGCTTCTTTGCTTTCTACTGCCCCGACGGTATATTTTTTCTTGAGGGCCTTGGCCTTGATCATATCGTCGGGTATGGGAACATCTTTTTCATATTGTTGAGGTAGAGCAGATTTATTTTTGCTTGTCCCAGTAACTTCAGCGGGGCTAAAGCGGACAAAATCCCGCTCATGATACTGCTTGAGGGCCTGCTCAGTTATAAGGACGTTAACGACTTTATTGTCCTCTTCTTTTATCTGCAATTGCTTCATTAATTCCTCCCGCCCTATGATCTGTTGGACTGAGGTGTCGGGATGGATTTTGATTTTGTATGAAGCGCCGGCCAATTTAGGCTCGCCCGCCCAGTTGGCCGAAGTGGTATTTTTTTTCTCGTCACTATAATACTCGCTTTTCCGTTTTTTCTTGTTGACGTCGGACATGGTGTTAAGGCGTACCTGCTCTATGGTTACGTTCATAAGGGCCGAGCCGTCGCCGTCAACCTTGAGCACTTCCGTGCGCAACACCAGTTCCGTTTTAAATTCGTTCATGCCGGTCTGGGAGGGTTCTTTATTGGGCATTTCCACCCATACCTTATTCATTTTTGTGCTGGTATAACGAAACCTTTCCACCTGACCTGCCTTATAACGACAGCGCAAATCGGTAGGAACGACTTTGGGCCCCTTGTCCTTAGGGGCGGGAGTTTTTGGGGCCGGCGTGGTTGTGCAACCAACAAAAAAAGCCGACATCAATACCAATGAAAACGACATCGCTTTGTACCAGTTTTTCATTTTATTTGACTCCTTTAATATATAACCAACGTAACGGTGCAGATTTTATCTAAGCATACTACTGTTTTTCAACATATTCTATAGTTTTTTGAACGGTATAAAAGATCTTGGGGGGCTTGCGTTTTTTCTGGTCTTTACTCGGATTTGTACGCCGGCTGAATTTGCTTTTTACAAAAACTTTGGTTTTTTCGTTGAGGCTAAGCAGATGACCGGCACTGAGAGAGAAGATAATTTCCCCTTCACCCTCGATGGATTCAACGGAGAAGCTTTTTTTTGAGTGGGACTTATTCTTTCGATTTCTATGCTGGCCGGAGTCGGATGATGCTTCGGCGTCGGTTACCTTGTAGTTTATCCGCACAATTTCATCATTTTTCCGTCCCTTTTTGCCGGGCAGGGTTTCAATTTTGGTAATTGTATAGGTGTTAAGGGTGGGGGTGACCGGGGCGTAAGGAACG
>Ga0272441_10002670_pt1 | contig 35673 bp, 32 predicted proteins | sample SSMProp6N_FD_193582 | JGI IMG/M metagenome (GOLD analysis project Ga0272441, IMG submission 193582) | Marine sediment archaeal communities from Little Sippewissett salt marsh, Falmouth, MA, United States - SSM-Prop-6N | ecosystem: Environmental > Aquatic > Marine > Wetlands > Sediment ...
CTAAATTCGCGGAATCTAGGTCTCTGGGTCCAAGGTTCTTCGGCGTGAAGGGGCTATGGGTCAGTGGGAGAGGGTCCAGATCCAGGAGGAAGTGGTGCATGGCCGTGTTTCCCACGAACACCAGCTCATACACGTCACGCGGGGCGGCGTCGGCCTTCCTGCACGCGTCTGTCAGCATCTCCCTGATTCCGTCCACCAGCGATCTGTGGAGGGTTTCTCGCTGTTCCTCGCCGCCCATGGCGTAGGTTAGCCGGGTCATGATGTCTTCGCCGTACTGTATCTGGGGGTTCATGGCTGTCACCACGGCCAGCGCGTCGCCTGTCGCGAGGTCCATCAAGTATCCGGCAAGCTTCGTGGTTCCGACGTCCACGGCGAACCCGTGGATAGGCGCGTCGCGGGTTGGGAGGGTTTCTATGACCGTGTCACCACGCAGGACCTGCGTGGTTTCACCCGTCTTCTGTCTACTTATGTTAGGTTCTAGCTTCACTGGGGTGTCAAGGCCCTCGCTCTGGAGCCGTTGGGCCCCCCTCCAGCTCTCCCTGGGAACGAGGATGACGGCGTCGCCCGTTATCTTTGAGCGGCACGCCAGCCTGTAGCCTCCGCCCAGCCTATCCCCGAGTATATCCACCTCCTCTGGGGTCGGGTGGCCCAAGCCTTCAATGCCCTGAAGAATCTTCACGATGCACTTGCCGCATGAGCCGGCTCCCCCGCACACCGAGTTGATTTCTACTCCGAGGGCCCTCGCGGCCTGGAACACGGTCAACTCTTCATCGAAACTGGCTTTTCTTCCATGGGGCTGGAACACGACCTCGAAACCTGGGGACAAGGGGCTCAGTGTAGATGACGCCGCCGGCCGTTTAGTTATTTGCATTTAAAAACATCATACACCACATATGATGGGAAGGTGGCATCAAACTGTTCGACTATTCGGTAGAGCAGAAGACCTACATGATCGGTGGCACATTGATCGGCGGGGAGCCCGGCCTCAACCCCACCGTGATGGTGGGCTCCATGTTCTACAAGGGGGATAGGACGGTGGAGAACCGGACAGAGGGCTTGTTCAAGAAGGACGAGGCCGAGGGGGTCCTGCGGAAGGCGGAGGAGATGTCAGACTCGACTGGGCTGCCGACGATGGTGGACCTCATCGCGGAGAACGCCGTGGCGGCGTCGAGGTTCCTGGACTTCGTGGTCGGGGCCACGGATATGCCCATCTTCCTCGACATCGTCTCCGAGGACGGCCTAATGGAGTCGCTGCAGTACGCCTCGGATCACGGGATGATGGACAGGATCATAGTCAACTCGCTTAACCCCCACTCCGGTGAACGGCTGTACGACAAGATCAGGGAGACGGGCTGCACCAGCGCCGTCCTGCTGCTTCACAGCTCCGAGTACATGTTATCCTCCGACAAGGACGCGCTCGTGGAGACGATGGTGCCCAGGGCCGAGGCGGCGGGGGTGAGAAACATGCTCATGGACACGGCCGTCATCGACATCCCGACGCTGGGATTAGCTACCAAGGCGATACACAGGATCAAGTACAGGTACGGTTACCCGTGCGGCTGCGGTGCCCACAACGCCGTGGCGTCTTGGAAACGGCTGAAGAAGAAATACACGAGGGACGCAGCCACCGTGGCGATGGGCGTGGTGAACGCGCTGCCCGTGGCCGCGGGAGCCGACTTCGTCATATATGGGCCGCTGAAGAACGCGGAGACCATCTACCCTGCTGTAGCGATGATCGACGCCGCCTACAGCCAGCAGATGATAGAGAAACGAAAAAGACCAAGTCGGGACCACCCTCGGTTCAAGATTGGTTAGAATAGGTGCGGGAGGAGGGACTCGAACCATCGAAGTCCTAAGACACGAGATCTCCTACCCGAGAAACGGATCTTAAGTCTCGCCCCTTTGGCCAGCCTCGGGTACTCCCGCCCGCAGAATACAGGGCAAACAGACAGCCTAAAAAACTTGCCTAGTGGACCCGCCTGCTACGGTTCAGGGTCTTCCTGTTGTTCGCCGGATTCCTCAGCTTACTTGAGGCTCCGTACCCGCACGCCGCGCAGACCTTGTTCCTAATATGGTATGCGCGTCTGCCGCAACGCCTACAACGTATGTGAATGCGTTTACCGTGGTGAATGGGTGCTTTGGTGGGCATGTGTCTTCAGCTCTACTCCGGCGGCGGACTTATCATTATGACGTTGTCGCCGCGTAGCACGATGGTGCCGATCTCCTTGACGCTCATGGGGTCGCTTACCTCCTCGGCGTTACTCATGTAGAGGTTGACGTGCTGGTCGAACCCCTCGAGGACTCCTCTGAGGGTCCTGCCGCCTCTAACCTTTATCAGCACCGTCTTGCCGACGCTTCGCTCTAGAACTTTCTCAATCATGTCAGCCACTCACTTTTCATCTCCGGAGATATTCAGGCTTAATTCGAATAACAGGTATCGCCTATAAAAGTTTGTATTATGTGCGTCGAAAACACCCATATACTCCGGGTTTGCCTCGAAACCAAAAGAAGGCATAAAAAAGCCTCTCTGTGCGAGAGGATACATAAAATCGAGTAAAGTTTATTAGGGAGCAGTAGCCCATTGTTATAGCCTCGTTAGGGTTAGGAAGGTTTCTGTAAATAGGTGAATCAAGTTTAATGACGGAATCTGAGCCCTCCGACATTAATGAACCCGCCCTTACCCGTTTAACGAGTCAAACTCAAAAAAGGTTGATTTAATGCTTCTCACAGAAAACGACCTCTGGGATTTGATGAAGTCCTTCTACAACGAGGAGGGCCTCGTCAAGCAGCACCTGGACAGCTACAACGACTTCGCCAGGAACACGCTGCAACAGATAATAGACGAGATAGGGGGCATCCAGATCGAGGTCCCCAATCACACCTACAACATACGGTTCGGCGCCATAGAGATAGGGGATCCCCGGGTCGTGGAGGTGGACGGCACCAACCGGGAGGTCTACCCGCGGGAAGCCAGGATACGTAACCTCACATACAGCGCCCCCCTCTACCTGGAGATAGAGCTAGACGACGAGGGCCGCGAGACATATGAGCGGGTCAACATCGGCGACCTCCCCATCATGGTCAAATCCAACCTATGCCTCCTCAGCAGGCACACCGAGGACCAGCTCGTGAAGCTCGGCGAGGACCCCAAGGAGGTAGGCGGATACTTCATAGTCAACGGCAGCGAGCGCGTCATAGTGAGCCTGGAGGACCTGGCGCCGAACAGGGTGCTCGTTGAGACAGACACCAGGGGCGCCAGGCCGGTCTACAAGGGCAAGGTCTTCAGCACCACCGTGGGCTTCAGGGCCCGCATCGAGATGAGCCTCAAGTCCAAGGGCGAGATGGTCGTGACCATCCCCGGAGTCCCCGTGCCGGTGCCCCTCGTCATACTCATGAGGGCGCTGGGCGTCGAGACCGACAGGGACGTCGCGGAGATGGTCAGCCTCGACCCGGATATACTCAACGAGCTGGAGGCCAGCTTCAGGGAGGCTTCAACAGTCCAGAGCGTGGAGGAAGCCGTGCTCTACATCGGCAACCGCGTGGCCTTCGGCCAGGTAAGGGAGTTCAGGATAAAGCGCGCCGAGACCATCCTCGACCGCAACCTTCTGCCCCACATAGGCCGCGACCCCGATGACAGGCTGGACAAGGCCATATTCCTCGGCGAGATGGCTTCAAGGATCATCGAGCTCAAGCTTGACCAGCGCCAGGAGGACGACAAGGACCACCTCAGGAACAAGAGGATCAAGCTGGCGGGGCCGTTGCTGGCCGAGCTGTTCCGCTCCGCTTTCTGGAGCCTCTACAGGGACATGAGGTACCAGTTCAGGCGCATGAGCACCAGGCGCAAGGGGGTGCTCATAAGCGCCGCCGTCAGGCCCGGCATCATCACCAGCAGGATCCAGCACGCCCTCGCCACCGGCAACTGGAGGCGGGGCCGCGTCGGCATGACCCAGCTCCTCGATCGAACCAACACTCTTTCAACCCTTTCTCACCTCCGCAGGCTCCAGTCGCCGCTGAGCAGGAGCCAGCCAAACTTCGAGGCCCGTGACCTCCACAGCACCCACTGGGGCAGGCTCTGCCCCAACGAGACACCGGAGGGCGCCAACTGTGGCCTCGTCAAGAACCTGGCGTTGATGAGCAGCGTCAGCATCGGCACGGACGCCGAGAAGATTAAACGCACCCTCGAGTTCATGGGGGTGACCAGGGCCAAGGACGCCGACGAGCAGCTACGCCACGAAGGCACCAAGGTGTTCATCGAGGGCTACCTCCTGGGGTACAGCACATCGCCGGATATACTGGTCAACACCTTCAGGGAGATGCGCCGCAGGGGCGAGATAAGCGGCCAGGCGAACATCGTCCTCTACCACGAGTACAACGAGATCTACGTCAACTGCGACGAGGGCAGGATAAGGAGACCCCTAATAGTGGTGGAGGAAGGCAAACCCATGCTGAAGCAGAGGCACATCCGAAACATCAAGCAGGAACGGTGGACCTGGAGCGACCTCGTCAGGGAGGGCATACTGGAGTACCTCGACGCCGACGAGGAGGAGAACGCCTACATAAGCATCGACCAGGAGACCCTCACCGAGGAGCACACCCACATGGAGATATGCCCATACACCATCCTAGGCGTGGGTGCCGGCATCATCCCATACGCGGAGCACAACCAGAGCCCCCGTAACACATACCAGGCGGCCATGGCGAAGCAGGCGCCCGGCGTCTACGCGTTGAACTACAACGACAGGTCCGACACCCGCGGCCACCTGCTGCACTACCCGCAGAAGCCCCTGGTCTCGACGAAGCCCATGGAGGTAATAAACTACAACGACAGGCCGGCGGGCCAGAACTTCGTCCTCGCCATCCTAAGCAGCATAGGATACAACATGGAGGACGCCATCATATTCAACAAGGCCGCCGTCCAGCGCGGCCTCGGCCGCAGCAGCTTCTTCAGGATATACAAGGCCGAGTGCAAGCAGTACCTGGGCGGAGCCAAGGACAGGCTCACCATCCCCGAGGCCGGCATCCGAGGCTACCACGGCGCCGAGGCTTACAGGCAGCTTGAGAGCGACGGCCTCATCGCCCAGGAGGCCGAGGTCAAGGGAGGAGACATACTCATCGGCAAGACCAGCCCACCCCGCTTCATGGAGGAGTACCGCGGCATAGAGATACGTGGCCCCCAGCTCCGGGACACATCCATCGGGGTCAGGCCCACCGAGGTCGGCCTAGTGGACAGCGTGTTCATAACCAAGGACATCGAGGGAAGCCAGCTCGTCAAGGTCAAGGTGCGGAGCAACAGGGTGCCCGAGCTGGGCGACAAGTTCGTCAGCCGCCACGGCCAGAAGGGCGTCATAGGCATGCTGGTGCCCCAGGAGGACATGCCATTCAGCGCCAGCGGAGTAATCCCGGACATCATAATGAACCCCCACGCCTACCCCAGCCGAATGACCGTGGGCCAGTTCATAGAGGCCATCGCGGGGAAGGCAGCGGCCCTCAGGGGCGAGATCGTGGACGGCACGCCCTTCGCCAACGAGGACCCCAAGAAACTGGAGGACATACTCACCGAGCTGGGCTTCCAGAGCGGCGGCCGAGAGATGATGTACGACGGCATGAGCGGCAAGATGTTTGAGGCAGAGATATTCATAGGCGTCGCCTTCTACCAGAAGCTCCACCACATGGTGGTGGACAAGATCCACGCCAGGGCCCGCGGCCAGGTACAGATGCTCACACGGCAGCCCACGGAGGGCAGGGCCAGGGGCGGCGGCCTCAGGTTCGGCGAGATGGAGCGCGACTGCCTCGTGGGACACGGGGCGGCCATGCTGCTCAAGGACAGGCTCCTGGAGGAGTCCGACGCCTACACGATATATGTTTGTGAGAGGTGCGGCCGACAGGGCTTTTACGACATCAGGCAGCGCAAGTATGTGTGCCCGACGTGCGAGGGTAAGGGCGACATCGAGCCGGTCACCGTCTCATACGCTTTCAAGCTTCTTCTGCAGGAGATGCAGAGCATGTGTCTGTCGCCTAGCCTCGAGCTGGCCAAGGAGGTCGTGTAGTTGAGCAAGGTCATCGACGCCATAAGGTTCGGCCTCCTGAGCCCGGACGAGACTAGGCGCCTCAGCGTCGTCGAGATAGGGACCAGCGACACCTACGACGAGGATGGGGCCCCCATAGCCGGCGGCCTCATGGACCAGCGTCTGGGGACGCTGGAGCCTAGGCAGAGGTGCCGCACCTGCGGAAACATAGCCATCAACTGTCCCGGCCACTTCGGCCACATAGAGCTGGCGGTCCCGGTGGTACACGTGGAGTTCGCGAAGCAGATATACCGCGTCCTCAGCGCCACGTGCAGGAGCTGCGGCAGTTCGCTGCTGGATCTGGAGACCAGGGAGAAGCTGACGGATCAGCGGGACAAAGACATAAAGCTGTTCGGAAAGGTCAGCGACGAGACTATTAAAGAGATATTGAAGCAGGCCAAGAAGTTCAAGAGGTACAAGGAGTGCCCCTACTGCGGCATGGTCCAGAACGTCGTCAAGTTCAACAAGCCCACGACCTTCATCGAGATAGAGAAGGAGATCTTCGAGGAGGAGATGGAGGACGAGGTCACCCGCAGGCTCACACCCAACATGATCAGGGAGTGGTTTGAGCGAATACCAGACGACGACTTGGAGCTGCTGGGCTTCGAGCCTGGGAGCGCGCGGCCCGAGTGGATGATCCTTCAGGTGCTTCCGGTTCCACCGGTGGACGTGCGGCCTAGCATCATCCTGGAGTCCGGCATCAGGGCGGAGGACGACCTAACCCACAAGCTAGTGGACATCATCAGGATCAACCAGAGGCTCCGGGAGAACATCGAAGCCGGGGCCCCCACCCTCATCATAGAGGACCTCTCCGAGCTCCTCCAGTACCACGTGACCACGTACTTCAACAACGAGGTCAGCGGCATACCGCCTGCGCGCCACCGCAGCGGCAGGACCCTTAAGAGCCTCGCTCAGCGCCTCAAAGGCAAGGAGGGCAGGTTCAGGGGGAACCTAAGCGGTAAACGAGTCGACTACTCGGCCCGAACCGTCATCAGCCCAGACCCCAACCTGGACATCAACCAGGTAGGTGTCCCGGTGCACGTAGCCACGAAGCTCACCGTGCCGGACGTCGTGACCGAGCGGAACCTGGAGGAGCTGAGGAAGCTCGTGATTAACGGCCCCTACCAGCACCCGGGGGCCCTCTACATCATCAGGCCGGACCAGAAGCGGATAAGGCTCGAGTTCGTCACCGACAGGACGCTCATAGCCCAGAGCATAGAGCCGGGCTTCATCATAGAGAGGCACCTCAAGGACGGGGACATCGCGCTGTTCAACAGGCAGCCGTCGCTGCACAGGATGAGTATAATGGCTCACAGGGTCAAGGTGCTGCCCTACAAGACTTTCAGGATGCACCTGACGGTGTGCCCGCCCTACAACGCGGACTTCGACGGAGACGAGATGAACCTCCACATCCCCCAGAGCAAGGAGGCCCAGACGGAGGCTAGGATGCTCATGCAGGTCCAGGACCAGATACTGAGCCCAAGGTACGGTGCCCCCATCATCGGCGCAGGCAAGGACTACATCAGCGGAGCGTACCTGCTCACACGGGAAGGCACCATGCTCTCGGCCGACGAGGTGGGTAAGATAATAGCCTACACCGGCTACGAGGGGGAGATACCCAAGCCCACGGTGCTTGAGCCCACGCCCATGTGGAGCGGCAAGACGGTCTTCAGCCTCTTCCTGCCCAGCGACTTCAGCTTCGTCAGCAGGGCCAACATCTGCGTCCACTGCCCCGAGTGCAAGGAGGAGAAGTGCCCCTACGACGCCTACGTGATGATCCAGAACGGGGAGCTGAAGACGGGGGTCATCGACAGGAACAGCATCGGAGCCGAGCGCCCAGACACCATATTCCACAGGATCATCAAGGACTACGGTACCGACATAGGCCACGACTTCCTCAACGGCGTCAGCCGACTAATAAACGGGTTCCTGACCCTGAAGGGCTTCACGTATAGCTACGACGAGCTATCGCTCAACGAAAAAGACCAGCGGGATATAAGCAGGGTCATGAGGCGTATGGAGAAGAACGTCGAGAAACTCACCGAGGAGTATACCTCAGGCGTGCTGGAGAGGCTGCCCGGCCAGACGCTGCAGGAGAGCTTCGAGATCAAGGTCATGAACGAGCTAGCCAAGTCACGTGACAAGGCCGGCGAGACCGTGCAGGAGGCGCTCCCCATGAGCAACAGCGGCATAATCATGACACGCAGCGGCGCCCGTGGCAGCAGCCTGAACATCGGCCAGATGATGGGCAGCGTTGGCCAGCAGAGCATCCGTGGCAAACGGATCATGAGAGGCTACGAGAACAGGACCCTCCCCCACTTCAAGGAGAACGACGCCGCCCCCGCCGCACGAGGCTTCGTCTACAACTGCTACAGGGACGGCTTGACCCCGTTGGAGTTCTTCTTCCACGCCATGGGGGGACGGGAGGGGCTGGTGGACACGGCCGTGCGCACCCAGCAGAGCGGGTACATGCAGCGCAGGCTCATCAACGCCTTGGAGCATCTCAGGGTAGAGTACGACGGCACCGTCAGGAACAGCGTAGGAGACATAGTCCAGTTCCAGTACGGGGAGGACGGCGTCGACCCGGCGAAGAGCGACCACGGAGTCGCCGTCAACGTCGCCCAGCTAACGGACAGGACCCGCATCAACATGAAGAAGGGGCGGGCCATAGCGGACTCGACGATAGACAGGATGGTCGACGGCATCGAGGAGGATATTCCCCAGCTTCTTAAGGAAGAGCTTAGACGCCAGCTCAAGCAGGCGAAGCTCACGAAGCAGGGAGTAGAGGATGTCATAGATGCCGTGCTCCGGAACTACGACTACAGCCTCGTGGAGCCGGGTGAAGCCGTGGGCATCGTCGCCGCGCAGAGCATAGGCGAGCCAGGCACGCAGATGACCCTCAGGACCTTCCACTACGCGGGCGTCGCGGAGCTGAACGTCACCCTGGGCCTACCCCGGCTAATAGAGATAGTGGACGCCCGTAAGAGCCCGTCCACGCCGGTGATGAACATCTACCTCACGAGCAAGTACTCGAGGAGCGAGAAGAAGGCTAGGCAGGTCGCCCAGAAGCTTACATACACGGTCATAGACGACGTCATCGACAGCGTCAACGTGGACCTCCGCGAGGAGGCCGTGAGGATCATCCTCGACCCCGAGAGGATGGACACCCTAGGGGTCACCGTCAAGGATATCGAGAAGGCCATGCCCTACAGCTACACGAAGGAGGAGGATAACATCTACCTCATCAGGCTGGAGGAGGACAAGGCTAGGGACCCGGAGCCCATCATAGAGCACGTGACGGAGGCAAAGATCAAGGGCATACCCGAGATCAAGAGGGTTCTCACCACGGTCGAGGACGGCGAGTGGGTCATAAGGACGGACGGCAGCAACCTGGAGGGGGTGCTGCGCATCGACGGCGTGGACCCCTCGAGAACCTCCACCAACAACGTCCACGAGATAGCCGAGATACTCGGCATAGAGGCGGCGAGGAACTCGCTCATCAAGGAGGCCCACGCGGTGCTCAGCGAGCAGGGGCTGGACGTAGACGTCCGCCACGTCATGCTCGTCTCAGACATAATGACCAAGACCGGCGAGGTACAGCAGATAGGACGCCACGGCATCAGCGGCGAGAAGAGCAGCGTGCTGGCCAGGGCGGCCTTCGAGCTGACCATACAGCACCTGGTCGACGCGGCCATCAAAGGCGAGACCGATCCCCTTAAAGGCGTGATCGAGAACATAATCGTCGGACAGTCGATGCCCCTGGGAACGGGAAGCGTCGAGCTGTTCATGACTCAGGGAGATGCAAGCGATGAGTAGCGTAGACCACGAGCTGAGACTCGCTCTCTCCACCGGCAGGGTCCAGCTGGGATCGAAGACGGCGGTCAGGGAGATGAGGCGCGGCAGGGCAAGGATGGCCATCCTCAGCTCCAACTGTCCAGCCGACAAAGCCGAGGCCATAGAGACGTACGGCAGGCTGAGCGAGATACCCGTGCTTACGCACGCCAAAGACAGCGTTGATCTAGGGGTGTTGTGTGGGAAACCCTACCCCGTTTCAGCCATGATTATAAGCGACCCGGGCGACTCAAGGATACTGGAGATCACGAAGGAAGACTAGCGCATGCTTAACAACATAAAGATAACAGAGACCGAGATGCGGTACATACAGCTACTGCAGAACATGACGGGGGCGACCATCGTCGACTGCATCGTCGACGAGGAAGAGGACACCATCATATTCACGGTCAAGAAGGGAGAGGTAGGGCTCGCCGTCGGCAAAGGCGGCGAGAAGATAAAGCGTTTCCGCAGCATGACCAACAAGCAGGTGGAGATATACGAGTACCTTCCTGAGCCTGACAAGTTCATCAGGAACGCGTTGAAGCCGGCGAAGGTCAAGGACATACGCCTCGTCGACAGGATGGAGGGCAAGAGGATCGCCATGGTGAACGTGGAGCCCAAGGACAAGGGCATCGCCATAGGCAAGAACGGGTCCAACATCAAGAAGATAAGGTTCCTCGCGAACCGATACTTCCAGCTCGACACCGTGGTAATAAACTAGGGCCTCTATTTTCAGGATGTTCTTCTATTAAGACGGGTTACAGCATGTCTACGAGCATCCCGGCCAGCTCCAGGTTCGTTATGAGCGGTATCCCGTACTCCACCGATTTCCTACGTATCATGTAGCCGTCGCTCACGGTCCGAGAGTCCAGGCGATCCGGGTTTGGCGTGTTGATGACGAGCTGTATCTCGTCGTTCTCAAGCATGTCCAGTATGTTCGGCGTCCCGCCTTCGCTGACCTTATGGACGGCTCTGCATGGGACGCCCCCGGTCTTGATGGCCTTCGCGGTGTTCCTCGTGGCGGCGACCCTGAACCCCTTGGCGTAGGCTTTCCGCGCTATCTCCACTGCCTGATCCTTGCTGCCGCCCACCGTGACGAGTATGGTGTCCCCGGTCTCCGGCAGCCTCACCCCGCTGGCCACCAGCGAGTCTAGGAAGGCCTCCCGGAAGTTTCTCCCGAAGCACGCCACCTCGCCTGTGGACGCCATCTCTACTCCGGTGAGGGGCTCGGCCTTTGCTAGGCGCATGAAGCTGAACATGGGGGACTTGACGCCGTGCCTCAGCGGCTCGGCGTCTCCCTCAGCTATGCTGCCGCCTAGGGCGGATACGGCGGCCAGCTCCATGAGGTTCACGCCGGTGGTCTTGGAGACGAAGGGCATGCTTCTGCTGGCGCGGAGGTTGCACTCGATGACGTAGGCTTCGCCGTCCTTCGCGAGGAACTGGATGTTGAAGGGCCCCCTGATCCCCAGGGCTCGGGCGATCTTGCGTGTGGTCTTTTTCACCTTGTCCTTCAGGGGCTGGGATAGCGTCAGTGTGGGGATCACCATGGTGGCGTCGCCGCTGTGGACGCCGGCGTTCTCGATGTGTTCTATGACGGGGCCCAGGTGAACGTTCTCGCCGTCGCAGACGCCGTCGACCTCAACCTCCTTGGCTCCCCTCACGAACCTCGATATGGTGACGGGGCTGTCGGGTGAGACCTCCGCAGCGTGTCGTAGGTACGCCGTCAGCTGTTCCCTGCCGTGGGCCACGCTCATGGCGGAGCCCGAGAGGACGTAGCTGGGCCTTATCAGGACGGGGTAGCCTATCTGTGAGGCGAAGGTCTGGGCCTGTTCCATGGACTCCAGCATGGCCCACAGTGGCTGTTTAACCTCCAGCTCGTCTAGGAGCGCGCTGAACCTGGCCCTGTTCTCGGCCCTGTCGATGTCTTCGGCGGGTGTCCCGAGGATCTCGACGCCGTTGCGGTGGAGGCCAAGGGCAAGGTTGTTGGGTATCTGGCCGCCGACGCTGACCACGACGCCCCGCGGGTTCTCCTTCTCCACGATGTCGAGCACCCGTTCAAGGGTCAGCTCCTCGAGGTACAGCTTGTCGAGGACGTCGTAGTCTGTGGACACGGTCTCGGGGTTGTAGTTCACCATGATGACCTCGTCTACGCCGTTGTCCTTGAGGCTCCAGGCCATGTTGACGCAGCACCAGTCGAACTCGACGCTCGACCCTATGCGGTAGCTCCCGGAGCCCAGCACCACCGCCTTGTCTTTGTCGTTGAACGTGATGTCGTCTTCGTCGCCGTTGTACGTCATGTAGAGGTAGTTGGTGCTTGAGGGCCACTCGGCGGCCATGGTGTCGATCTGCTTGACTGCCGGAGCGATGCCCCACCGGCGGCGGAGTACCCTCACCGTGGGCTCGTCGATGTCGTAGGCTTTGGCGATGACGGCGTCGCTGAAGCCGTTTTTCTTGGCGTCTCGGAGCTCGTCGTTGGTGAGCTCGCCGCCCATCCCGTCCCTGAGCCGAACCAGGTCATGTATGTGTTCCAGGAACCATGGGTCGATGCCGGTGACGCCGTGTATCTCATCCGTCCCCAGCCCCAGCCGGTAAGCCTGCGCCACCTCGAACAGCCGGCGGTCGGTGGGCGTCTCCAACGCCTCCCTCAGATTTGCCGGGTCCTTGAAGCCGTTCTCTGCTTCCGTGAGCTCTGAGCCCGGCTGGGCCATGCGCACCGCCTTCTGCAGGGCCTCCTTGAAGCTTCGGCCTATGGCCATGGCCTCCCCCACGGACTTCATCTGGGTGCCGATCTCCCGGTCGACCCGCCTGAACTTGGGGAAGTCCCAGCGCGGCATCTTGACCACGACGTAGTCCAGGGATGGCTCGAAGAAGGCGGTGGTGACGCCCGTGACCTTGTTCACGAGCTCGGGCAGTGTGTATCCCAGGGACAGCTTGGCGGCGACGTATGCGATGGGGTACCCCGTGGCCTTGGAGGCCAGGGCGGAACTCCTTGAGAGCCGGGAGTTCACCTCTATGACCCTGTACTCGTCGCTCCCGGGGTCCAGCGCGAACTGGACGTTGCACTCTCCTACTATGCCCAAGGCCCTCACCACCTTGAAGCAGGCCGTGCGGAGACTCTGGTATTCGTCGTTGTTGAGCGTCTGGGAGGGGGCCACCACTATGCTGTCCCCCGTGTGGATGCCCATGGGGTCGAGGTTCTCCATGTTGCACACTATGGAGCAGTTGTCGAGTCTGTCTCGGAGGACCTCGTACTCCACCTCCTTCCAGTGGCCGAGGTACTCCTCCACCAGCACCTGGCCGATGCGGCTGTAGACGAGGCCGCGGCTGACGATGTCCGTCAGCTCCCTCGCGTCCCGGGCCACCCCCGACCCCTGCCCCCCGAGGGTGTAGGCGACCCTGACCATAACGGGGTAACCTATGCCCTCTGCGACCCTGAGAGCCTCCTCCACGGAGCCGGCTTTCCCGCTCCTGGGGACGGGGACGCCGCGCTCGATCATCAGCCCCCTGAACGCCTCCCTGTTGTCCGCGAGCTCTATGACCTCTACCCCGGTGCCTAAGACTTCTACGCCGTATCGTTCGAGGACGCCTTTCTCGGCGAGCTCCACGCCGCAGTTGAGGGCGGTCTGGCCGCCGAACCCGAGTAGGACGGCGTCCGGGCGCTCCTCCCTGATGACCCTCTCCACGTAGTCGGCGGCCACGGGGAGGAAGTAGACCTTGTCCACGAACTTGTCGTCGGTCTGTATGGTGGCGATATTGGGGTTGACAAGCACCGTCTTGATTCCTTCCTCCTTCAGCGCCTTGATGGCCTGGGCGCCCGAGTAGTCGAACTCCCCGGCTTCACCGATCTTTATCGCGCCGCTGCCTAGAAGGAGGACCTTCTTGACGCCCTTGTTTGGCGGCATTATACCATCTCCCTCATGAACTCGTCGAAGAGGTGGCTCGCGTCCAGCGGCCCCGGGGAGCCCTCTGGGTGGAACTGCACCGCGAAGAACGGCTTCGATGTGTGCCTTATGCCTTCGAGGGTGCCGTCGTTGAGGTGGACGAAGTACGGCTCGAACCCGGTGCCGCGTAGGCTTTCCGCGTCGATCCCGTAGCCGTGGTTCTGGCTCGTGATGTAGCTACGGCCGTTGGCCAGGCAGCCGCAGGGGTGGTTCTGCCCCCTGTGACCATACTTGAGCTTGAACTTCGTAGCTCCCTCAGCCAGTGCCATGAGCTGCTGGCCCAGGCATATGCCCATGATGGGCGTGTCCCCCTCCATGAGGGCCCCGAGGGTCTTGATGGTGCTCTGGCACACCTCTGGGTCCCCCGGCCCGTTGGAGACCACGACGCCGTCGGGCTCGTGACTCATCACCTGGTCAGCGGTGGCGTCGTGGGGCAGCTGAACGATCTCCGCCCCCCTGTAGAGGAGGCGCCGGATTATCCCTAGCTTCACCCCGCAGTCTATGAGCACTACGCGAGGCCCTCCATCGCCGTGGGTCACAGGCTCCTTGGAGCTGACCCCTGCGACCAGATCCTCCAGGTTGGGGTCCGGTATGTCGTCCGTCTTCGCCGCTAGCTCCCGCTCGTCTAGCTCAGGGCCCACCTTGAGTATTCCCAGCATGACGCCTCTCGTGCGGAGCTTCTTTGTGAGCCGTCTCGTGTCGAGCCCGTAGATGCCGGGGACCCCCATCTGCCGGAGCCAGCTGTGAAGCGTCGCGTTCGACGACCAGTGGCTTGGGGTGGATGATATCTGGGAGACGACGTAGCCCTGAACCTGCACCCTGTGGGACTCAATCCCCATGGGGAAACCGAACCGGTCCAATCTGCCGAGGGGCACCCCATAGTTGCCTATGAGAGGGTACGTCTGTACGAGTATCTGGCCGGCATAGGACGCGTCGGTGAGGGACTCGGTGTACCCCGTCATCCCGGTGTTGAACACCACCTCCCCCGTCTTCTCCGTCATGGCGCCGAACCCGCGTCCCTTGTACGTGGTTCCGTCTTCTAACGCGAGGACTGCGTCAAGTTTCATCGTATGTTTCTCCTATCGTCTTGGTCACGTGGAGCGCGTCAGGCTCCTTGGAGGCTTTCACTTGTTTTGAGCCTCCGCATATTTGACCCAGTCTCGCTTTGAAACCACTTTGTCTTCGTCTCCGGTATTAGGCATATATCTACCTCTCACGGGGGATGTCTGCAAGAGAACGCCCTCAGCACTGTCATGCCATCCCTATTTAATTATTGCGACATCAATGCCCCATTTTTATGGTATTTTGTCATAAATACGGTAAAGGGCTCTACCCTGTGCTGTCTAACAGTAGCCGCCCCTCGGCTTGGGGCTTTCCTTCCATGCTTCCGTGGACTCTATGATGTCCATTATAAGGGTGAACAGCGAGACCAGGTTCTCTGTCCTGGGGTCGTCAGACACCCTGTCTGTGTCCATTCGCACCTGCTTCACCATGACCCCGTCCCTGTATAGCTTGAGATGGTACGTAGAGTAAGGGGTGACGGAGCCGACGACGGGCCCCATCTGCGGAGCGTATAGAGAGAGATAGCTGAGGAACCCTATCTCCGTCATCTTCTCCATGATCCTCGCCATCTGCTCATCGGTCAGTGTTAGCCCGAATGTGATGGGCGGGTCCATCACCATGTCCTTGGTGAAGGTGTCCCGCATGGTGTCCAGCCTGTTCACAGGGTCTGGGTGGTTCCCCTTCACCCCATAAACGAACACCAAATCGTATCGTGATGCTTCGGAGGCCGTGAGATCGCTGTTAATCGAGGCTGTGTTCATGGCTTCACGCCCCATAGATACGACGCTGCCAATAGGAACAGGAAAACCCGTTTATCCATCAAGCCATACGAGGCGTATGGTCTATTTCAGTCTAACATTTAGAACAGAGAAACAGGCAGCCTAGTTACTCAGCCTGTCCTCGATGACCGCAACCACCTCGTCCATGGAGCGGGTGCTGAACAGGATGGCCCTGCCTCTGCGACGTGTTACCCGGACGGCTTCTCTGTAGTTCATGAGGTAGCCCACGCTTCCGTCCCACCCCCACCTTATCCCTAGGCCGCCGTACCTCCAGAAAGACGGCTTCTCGGCCTCGACGTTGAGGACCTCCGACAGCGGTATGCTGGTCCCTATGATGCCGAAAGCGACTCGGAGTTCTCTCCCAGTCACCCTGATCCTCAGAGTCCTGAGGCTGAAGTATAGGAATATCAGGAGCAGAATAACGAGGATGAGGAGGGCTTGCACGCCTCGGGGGAGCCTGGCGTTGAATGGGCTCAGCGACAGGTAGGTCACTAGCACGATCACGGCCGCGAAGAATATGTGGAACAGGGGATGGGCCTCGTAGTCTTCGCTGTAGAGCAGCTCGCCTGACGCGGTCATGGAGTCTCTCGTCTACGACTTCGTTTCTGTAGATATAGGCTTAGCCCCGAGGTGAACCTTATACAGGCTTATAGCGAATACCCTCTTGGTTGTCATGAGTTCTGTGTGGCCTAACTGTAAGAAGTGCGCCGTGTGCTTCACCTTCGACCTCGACGCGGAGTACGTATTCATGGGGAACATGCCCGAGGTCGCGGAGATGCCTCGGGTAATCTCTCAGGGAGACTACGTGTGGAGGGCGGGCATAATACCGCGGATTCTGGACCTCCTCGACGAGCACGGGATCAAGTCCACGTGGTTCGTTGTTGCCATGAACGCCGTGAACCACCCCGAGGAGGTGGCTGAGATAGTCAAACGAGGCCACGACGTGGCCACCCACGGTTGGGTGCACGAGAAGATTGAGCATCTGAGCAAGGAGGAGGAGACGGGGCGGCTGCTGAAGTGTGTGGATGCGATTGAGGATGCCACGGGGTACAGGCCCGTGGGGAACAGGACCGCCGGTGGCGAGCTTAGCCCCGACACGCTGGACATACTCGCGGAGAACGGGTTCGTCTACGACAGCAGCCTTCGGGGCAGCGACATGCCTTACACGCTGCCCAACGGGTTGGTGGAGGTGCCCAGCTACTACGAGATGGACGACTTCCATCTCTTCGCGGACTACCCCTTCGGCAACTACAAGGCGCGTATGCTGAGCCCGGAGACGGGCTACCAGATATGGACCACGGCGTTCGACGGCTACTACCGCTACGAGCTCTGCTGGACGAGCATGTTCCACCCCCAGATAATAGGCAAACCCGGGAACATGATGCTGCTGGAGCGTACGATAAACTACATGAGGCGCCCGGGAGTCTGGTTCGCCACTGCCAAGGAGATAGCAGAGCACTGGAAGGGTAGTTAACGGTCTTGGACGGGCTCAAGAAGATCGACTGCGTCATGCTCAGGGTGAGCGACTTGGAGGCGTCGGCCCGTTTCTACGAGGACGTGATGGGGCTCAGAAGGGGCTGGACCGACGATGAGAACGGGATGATCGGGCTTCTCTTCCCGGGCAACGACTCCGAGCTGGTGATCCACATGGATGAGAGCCTGCCCAACCCCTCACATAGTTACTCGGTGGACGATGTGGACAGGTTCTGCCGCGATTTCGCCGAGAAAGGCTATACAGTGCTCAATGGCCCGTTCGATGTGAGGTGCGGGAGATGTGCCGTCCTATCTGACCCGGACGGGAACCGGCTGGAAATCATCGATCTCACGAAGTTCGGCGGTAAGCCCAGATTCGACGGCTAGTCGTCTTAGGACTTCAGGTACGCCGAGTTTACGTTAAATCTGTTCAGATAGATAAAAAAGAGGAAGGGTTTTACGCGGCCTACTCTTTGACCACGATGGTGCCGCTGAGGTAGTTGAACAGCCTCTGCTGCTTGTCGGGGTACAGGAGCCAGCCCACTATGACGTCGAGGGGCATGAGGAAGGCCTTCCCGACGGCCTGGTACATGCTTGTGCTCATGTTGATGGCGTCGCCGCGTAGATCGACTACCCTGATCTTCATGGCTCTCTTGCCTAGGCTCTGTCCTTCGGTGCCTTCCAGGTACGTCCAGTAGAGGAACAGGAAGATGCTGTTCACGCCTATGTTGAGGAAGGGGAATGGGTCGTGCCACCTGAAGGGCCATGCGACCATCCCCGCAACTATCCCCACTAGCAATGAGTCTATGAGGAAGGCCACGAACCGTTCACCCCACGAGGCTAGCACGAGCTCGTCCACGTGCTGCCTGGCTCCGCAGCCGGAGCAGTACTCCGCGTCCTCGCTGATCTCCTTGCCGCACTTCTTACAGTACACCATCATATCCGCCTCCTAGTCTCTCCTTACGATGGCGACGTAGATGATGAGGGCGCCTAGCCCGAAGCACACGAGGCCTCCGAAGAGCAGTCCCTTGCCTATTAGGTCGAGGAACGGCGCCTTCACGCCTAGCCCGGCATCCACGTCCACGCCCGAGGAGCCGTCGAGGTTCATGATTACTATCCAGTAGTCGCCTTCCTCGGGCTCCCACTCCAGCGTCAACTCGTCGCCGTAGGCGTAGGCCGTCCATATGCCTAGGTCGGCCGGTGAGCCTTCCATCAGGTCTCCGCCGTGCCTGCTGTAGGTTATCTGGGGGTTTCTGTCGTTGGGGTGGTCCATGTCTATGTCGATGATGGCGTCGTACATCGTCCCCGCGAAGACGGGGGAGGCGTCAGACTCCTCGACTATCCCCATGAACACGTCTTTGCCGTTGTTGCTCTCCAGCGTGAACTTCAGGTCGATGAAGTCCCCCGGCTCGGGGTGCCAATACCTCACCATGGGGCCATCGATCTCGTCGATGACCATCTCGTCGACGTGCATGGGCCTGAAGACTATGGCCTGTGTGCCTGTCCCCAGGTCTACGCCGCTGACGCCGATGTAGCCGTAGCCGTCGCTGAGGCTCCTGGTGATCCCCATCAAGGCAGTCCCACTGATAAGCAGCGGGACGCCCACGAGTATCAGGAAGCCGCTGAATAACACCACCAGCACCTTGCCGGCGTCCCAGCCGCGGCCCCTAGGCTTCGTGTACAGTATCTCCGTGGCCCTGAGGTCGGCTCCGCAGTGGGGACAGAACTCGACTCCGTCCTCCACCTCTTCTCCGCATTTCTTACAGTATTGCAACTTGTTTCACGGGTCTCGCAGACGGTTTCCGGCTTTTAAGGGAATTTCAGGATTTCTTCAGAATTGGATCACAAACTGTGCTAAATCTATTCATAAACAAGACCCATCCTGAAATGCGTACAACGAAGACCTTCGTCATCGAACCACAACAACACCAACAAACCAGAAATTTTTCCCGTTATTACAAGTAACCTGCAACAAACCCAAAGAAAAGCCCCCAATCATCCCCCAAAAACGCTATTTCTTGTAACAAGGATATTGAATTTCCCGCAATATGACAAAGGGATATAGCGATAAAAGGATTAGTCATTCACTCCATATTCTTTATTTAGATATGATGGAAGATTGAAGCGTGGTATCTAGGAGAAAATGGGTCAAAATAGGCATAATCCTTGTGTGGTTTGTCCTATTTGTACCACAAAACTACTGGAACCCATTTTACTGGAATCGCCCACAAGTTTTCATTGGTCAGTATGGGTACCTGAATTTTGGAGAAACCAATTATGTCTACGATGAAGATTCATGGATAATCACTTTGGAGTTAAATTCCAAGGGAAACTTCCCAGTCGATATTCATGAGATAAATTATACACTTTACGAAGGGCAAACTCCGGTAAAATATGAAGTCTACGTCGATAAAGATGGCAATGTCCTCCGGAAAGACCTCCTTAGAAACGCTGTCATGGTTCCTAATAATGAGACAATCATAGTAGAGGGAGATGTATGCACAATAGTCGGGTACATTTATTCTGATGCTGATGTTAGAGCAGCCAAAAGGCGCTCAAATAGATGCCACTTTGTAGACCCAGGAGAAACACGGGTAAATAATGTGACCTACATCGATCACAAAGGCAGCATCAACCATAGGAAACACTTTATTGAAGACGAGCCTATCATAATCCCTCCCGGGGAAACATGCATAGTTCAGTTCAGGGGTCCTGATGCAGAGTATGGAGACACAGTACAAATAGTATTCAGGTCTCCAGGTATACATTACACTAAAAACATCCAAATATCAACAACCCAATTCACGCCCTCAGAGCCTTATGATCTCAGTGCCTCAGCTGAAACAATATCCCACGCCTACTACCTAAACGAGAAAATCGAGTACTTAGAACGATGGTCGCCACATTATACCTTTCTCTTAGTATGTATTGGCTTCTTCCTGGATGGTTACTCTCGCGCGAACACATTAAGCGAAAAAAGAACCTCTTTACTATCAGCAGCTGTATTTTTTTCATTTGTATTTTTCGTCATCGTTCTAACGGTGCCAATTGGTGTCATATTTGTTCTTCTCTACCTTTATTATGAGCAAAAAATCCAAAACCTAAACGATCCGTTTGTGTGCTTCCTGCGTTTTTTCTTAATTACTATGACAATTATTTTTGTTGTCCCCTTCGTCTAACGGACAGATAGCGTACAGAAAATACACATCACAAAACGCAAATAGAAAAATACGAAATGAGTCTCATGTAATAATGATATTGAAATTCAGTTATTCCATGTAACAAAGAACTCCCGGCCAAGATTTTTCCCGTAATTACAGGTAACATGACACAAACCCCTCAATAAAACACATGACCCGGGCCACGTCAAGCTACTGCCTGCTGAGATAGATGAGAATGGTGCTCGCAACCGTGGTGAATAGATCAGGCAGGAAGTTAAAGTAACGAACAATCCTGATGCCACCCGACCCACCAGAAAACGTCAACAGCACAGGGTTCGTGAACAGGCTGTAGCTCAGCAACGCACCCGAGAGGAAAACCAGCCCCAACGTGAACCCCGCCTTGGTCTGCCTGTACATGTCCACGTACGTCGCGAACAAGTAAACCAGCAGAATCACGTTCACAGCCGAGATCAACGTCTTACCACGGATATACGACGCAAGCTGGCTGCTCACCAGCCGCAGGTTCTCGTAGTCCAGGTCCTCCAGGTTCGGGTCCACCACGATCCTCTCATCGTCCAGCAGACTATACAGAATCCTCTCCTCATCCAGCAACAGGCTGTCTACGTTGCTCTGGACGCTCACTATGAAGTACAACGCCATGATGGCCAAAGCCACCTGCTGCTTCCTGTTCATCCGCACCTCTAAACCCCACCGCCGTTATTATCGTTATTTCCAATTCTGTTCCAAATCTCTTCAAAATCCCCATACCCCGTCTCCAGCTCATTCGACAGGAAGTACACCTTGCCGTAGCGGGGGCCCATGCTCGTCACCAGCCCGTTCTTCTCAAGTATCTCAAGGTGGTGACGCACCGTACGGTAGTCCACCTCCAATGCCTCGCAGAGCTGGTTGGCGTTCATGGGCTCCTCCCGTATCGCCATGATGAGCCTCGCCCTGTTGGGGCCGCCCCTGCTCCCCGCGATGAGCCACTGCAGCATATGCTTCAGCACGCGGTTCCTGGAGGACATGAAGAGACCCAGCCTAACACCTACTCACCCCTGAATGTTTTTTAAAGTATACGAACACCCGATGAGAGAGATTCTGTACAGATTATGAAGAGAAACTGAAAAACCGTTTAAAACACAGCCACGGCACCATATGCAGCGAAATGAACCAAGCAGACATCGAGGAGCCCACGGCCCTCACCAGGGCCCTCAAGGCCCTATACAAGGCGCTAAGCCACCAGCCCAGGCTCGAAGCCGGAGCCTCTGCCGTGAACGAGCCGCCGCAGCCAGCGAGAAGATAGCAGAGAGGAGAAGCGGGGCTTGAACTTACTCGACTTCGCCTATATGTCCATTGAGGGGCTTCGGGAGAGGAGGTTCCGGTTCGCCTTGAACCTGGTGGGCATACTCATCGGCTGCGCAGCTGTCACCGGCCTCATCAGCATGACCCAAGGCATGAAGACTAGCATAGTGGACGATGTATCCATCTTCGGTACCAACACCATACAGGTATACCCTGAGAGCGGCGGAGATACGGCGTTTTCAAGCCTCGACTGGCGAGATCTGAACAGGCTGCGAAACATCCCGGGCGTCGAGGCAGCCGCCCCCGTGCATGCTGGACGCGTGGCCTCCTATGAGCATCGTGGAGGAGTTGAGCGGGTGGAGACGGCTGGTGTTGACGAGAATTATTATATCGTTCACGGCGGCGAGAACGAGGTTGAGGATGGGAGGCTGCTTGAGCGCAGTGACGGCGCCGCCGCCATGCTGGGCTACAACGTCTGGTTCGTAGACGACGAGCAGAGGTTCCAGGTCGGTGACAGGATAAGGCTAGCAGCCACCGTGGACGGCGAGGAGGTGGAGTTCACAGTCAGAGTGGTGGGGATACTGAAGAAGACCGCTAGTTTAGCCAACACGGGCATAGACGACGTGCTGATAATGCCGCTAACCTTCTATGAGCAGGTCTTCAACACGCAGGGACGCTATGTGGCGGTTGACCTGAAAGCGGAGACCACGGAAGACATCGAAGAGATCAAAAGGGTTCTGGACGAGGACTTCGAGAACCTGGGATACTACTCCATGGACATGATCATGGAGGAGGTCAACATGATAACCGGGACCATCAACGCCGTCCTCGGCGGCATAGCCGGCATAAGCCTCCTCGTCGCGGGCGTCACCATAGCCAACACCATGACCGTGAGCGTCATGGAGCGCACAAAGGAGATTGGAACCATGAAGGCGGTGGGCGCCACCAACAGGGACGTGCTCCTCCTCTTCGTCTCGGAGAGCATCGTCACCGGCATAATGGGCGGCGGTCTGGGGGCGGGACTCGGGTTCGTGTTAAGCATGGTAATCGGACGGATGATCAGCCTGGCCCCCGAGCCCTCCATGAGCCTTGGCCTCATGGTCACGGGCTTCGCGGTGGCGACGTGCATCGTCTCGGGCATCTACCCTGCCTGGAGGGCGTCCAAGCTGAACCCGGTGGAGGCTCTGAGAGATGAGTAGACAGGGGACGTGCCCGTGAACCTCCGGGACGTCGTCGGCATAAGCCTGGGGACCGTGGGCGATAAGAAGCTCAGGTTCGCCCTGAACCTGGTGGGCATACTCATCGGATGCGCGGCCGTGGGCGGCCTCATCAGCATAACAGCAGGCATGAAGGCGGACATCACCGACCAGATCATGGGGTTCGGCCCCACCGTCATCAACGTGTTCCCTGACAACAGCGGCAGAAGCAACCCCGTAGAGCTCGGGTGGCGGGACCTTATTATCATAGAGGCCATCCCGGGCGTCGAGGCGGCCACGCCCATGAACTTCGGTGGAACCTGCGCCTACAAGGCCAGGGGAAGGTACTACTACACCAGCGTCACCGGCGTATCCGACGCCTACTTCCGCATCTCGGGCGCCTGGGAGCTCTTGGAGGGCAGGTACCTGACGAGAAACGACAAGGCCGCCGCCGTGGTCACCGAGACCCTGGTGAAGCCATGGGGTGTCGACGAGCCGCTGTATGAGATCGGGGACAGGGTCAGGCTCGTATACCGGCGGGGCGGCGAGGAGCATGAGATAACGTTCAGGATCGTCGGTATATTGTCGGAGTCCTCGTCGGGCTTCGGCAGCCAGTCAAGCGCCAGCATGTACATCCCCCTCAGCGCCTATGAGCAGATGTACGAGACCGGCGGCGCCATACACCTCATAAAGCTCTGCACCTCGGAGATGGGGCAGGTGAGCGAAGTCGCCGACCGCATCAAGGACAAGCTGGGCTACGTGGGGGTCTTCACCATGGACATGATCATGGAGAACCTTGACAGCGTCATGAACACGTTGAACGCCGTGCTCGGCGGCATCGCTGGTCTGAGCCTCATCGTCGCAGGCGTCGGCATAATCAACACCATGACCGTGAGCGTCATGGAGCGAACCAAGGAGATAGGGACGTTGAAGGCCATAGGAGCCAAGAGCAGGGACATACTGGGCCTCTTCATGGCGGAGGCGCTCATCACGGGCGTCGTGGGCGGCGTCATAGGCGCCCTCTTCGGGTTCACCATAAGCTACGTGGTGAGCCGTTTCACGGCCGTCCCCAGCGCCTCGTCGCCCTCCCTTGGCGCCCTCATCGTAGGATTCGCCATGGTGACCTGCGTCGTCAGCGGCCTCCACCCCGCGTGGCGGGCGTCCAAGCTGAACCCCGTCGAGGCTCTGCGCCACGAGTGACCAAGCCGACGCAGGGTGCATGCTGTTTTAAATCTATGAGACGAATCCTTTCCTGGTTTCTATGAGTGAAGGCGAGTTCCAGGCCGAGATCGACATCGACAAGGACTACTTCAAGGAGAAGACCGGCCTCAGCCTCCGGGAGCAGTACCACAGGCTCCACCCCCAGGTCCTCAGCGGCTTCGAGGACGACATGGTGAAGGTGTGGGGCCGGAAGTGGAAGGCCAACACCAACGTGGGTAAGCTCAGGGTCGTGCTGCTGCACCGCCCCGGCCCTGAGTTCCAGCAGGTGGGCAACCCGACGCCGTGGCCGCCCCACGAGGACAGCCTCCTAGCCTGGCGGATGAGCGAGAAGATGAGCCTAGACGAGCTGGTGAGGGACCACGAGAGCCTCGTGGACGCCTACAAGGCTGAGGGCGTCGAGGTGGTCATCAGGAAGCCGGACCCCAACGACCCGCCGTACCAGGTCAAGGCCATATACACGGACGACGTCTGCCACCCAGCCGTCTACGGCCAGGTCATCCTCAGGATGTACGACCACCTTAGGAAAGGCGAGGAGCTTCCCACCTACCAGACCCTCGCCGAGCTGGGCTGCCCCGTCGTCGGCATGATAATGGACCGGGGCATGGCGGAGGGAGGCAGCATAGGGTGGCTCGACGAGAAGCACCTCATCATCGCGGTCCACTTCCCCCGCGCCAACACACGGGAGCCCGAGGTCATGAGGGCCAACGAGTCTGGGCACACCCAGTTCGCCCGCATAGTAAAGCTCCAGGACCCAGAGGTGGACGTACGCGTCTGCCCCGGCTACGGCACCAGCCTCGGCACCAGCCACTACAGCCTCATCGACAGGCACACCAGCGTCCAGGACCCCCAGACCGTCGACCCCTACCTCCGCGAGTGGATGGAGGCGGAGATGAACTGGGAGTTCATCAACCCGCCCGACGAGGTGAGCGTCAAGGTGCACACCGGCGACCCCAGGATGCCCGTGGTGAAGCGGGGCCCCACCACTGGGGTAGTGCTGGAGCCGCGGAAGATCCTGGTGCCCACGGGCAACCCGAAGGCCACCAAGTGGTTCGAGAGCATCGACGTCGAGGTCGTGGAGGTCGAGGTGCCCACCCTGGTGAGGCCCCGCAACAGCGGCAGCATAAAGTGCACCTGCGGCGGCATCCTCCGGGACCCCGAGCCCAAGAGCTACTGACCCCCCGGCGCCCGCATCCCACCTTTCTATCCACAAACCGTTTTCAACCCAGACGCCATCCTATGGATGTGGCTGACAGAGGCTTGCTGAGCCGCTGCGGCATATACTGCGGCGCCTGCTACGTCTACAGGGCCGAGAGGGACGGCGGCGAGTTCCTCGAGGAGACAGCAAAGCAGCAGGGCGTGGCGATCGACGAAGTCGGCTGCATGGGCTGCACGGGCCCAGAGGACGCGTTATGGGTGAACTGCACCAAGTGCCATGTCAGGGACTGCCTAGAGAGCAGGGGGCTGGAGTTCTGCTACCAGTGCGGCGAGTTCCATGAAAGGTCCTGCAACTACTATGAGAGGCTGGCCGAGTTCTGCGCCGAGCGGGGCGAGGACGTCAGGAGAGCCATGGAGGAGATGGAGAGGGACCCCGACGCGTGGCTAGAGGCCCAGGACGAGAGGTGGCGGTGCGGCGTCTGTGGGGTACCCTGTTCATGGTACGACGAGACTTGCCGCAGCTGTGGCTCCCATCTGGGGAGAACCGATCTTAGCTCTTAGCCCGTTTCACGCGGTACTCTCTTAGCCTATTCATAAGCGCCTCATCGCTCAGGGCAAGAATCTCCACAGCCAGCAGCGCGGCGTTACTGGCGCCGTCTATGGCCACGGTGGCGACGGGCACCCCCGTGGGCATCTGGACCATGCTGAGGAGGCTGTCGAGGCCACCTAGCTTAACGTCCCTGGGCACCCCGATGACGGGCTTGACGGTCTGCGCCGCGACGGCTCCCGGGAGGGCCGCGGCGAGGCCCGCTATACAGATGTAGACGTCTGCGCCGCTGTTCTTGACGTGTGAGGCGAGTTTCTCCGGGTTCCTGTGGGCGGAGATCACGTTGAGCGTGTGCGGAACGTCTAACTCGTCGAGCATCTTCACGGCTTTCCCGGCCAGCTTTGTGTCGCTTTTGCTGCCTATTATGATGGAGACCTTGGTCATGGTTTGGTTGTCCGCGGCTTCGGTATATAGGTTGTTCGGAGCTATGGTTGGCCCCGGAGGCTTTTCATGGTTACATGGAATTAACGTTTTAGGGCGTGTTTCTGGGTTCGGTGGATTACACTTTTGTAAATGATTTGTTCTTAAAGGAGCGTTTCTGGGACTCCTTTCGATGAACGGGATCTCGGTTCGCCTTTTCTCGTTTACCCCCCCTCCCCCCTGGGTGAGGGTGTTTATGGGCGGTTTGGCGGGTCGATTTTTCATAGTTACGTGGGAGAAGGTTTCAAAGGGTCTCGTATATTCTGCCTTCCTCCACGGCTCCCTGGCTCAGCCTCTCCTTCATGACCTCTGAAAGTGTTTTAGCCATCTCGGTGGGGTACCTATCCGTGATGCAGCCTAGGCAGAGCTGGTCTGGCCGCATCCCAGTCTCCTTGATGTACTCGTCCATGGGAAGGTAGTTCACGCTGTCGGCGCCTATCTCGCGGGCGATCTCATCGGGTTCTAGGCGGGCACCTATTAGCTCGCCGTAGCTGCTCATGTCGATACCGTAGAAACAAGGGCCTATGATCCTAGGGTACGTGACGAATACGTGCACCTCCCTGGCACCTGCCTCCCGGAGCCTCCCAACGTTGCCCCTCATGGTGTCGCCGCGGACGATGCTGTCGTCCACCACGGCGACGCGCTTCCCAACGATCACCGGCGCCAATATGTTGAGCTTCCTGTAGATCACGGTCTGCCGGTCCACGCCGTCCGTGATGAAGGCGCGTTGGCTCACGTACCTGTGCCGCCGCAGCGCCATCTCCCAAGGCAGCCCGGACTCCACGTGGAACCCGTAGGCGGCGTCGTTAGCGCTCTCGGGGAGACATACGACGATCTCGCACCGCTCTACCGCATCTTGGTATATTCTGGCGAGGGCTGCGCCGAAGCCCCTGCGGCACTGGTAGACGTATCTGCCGTTGTACCGGGTGTCGGGGCGGCTGAAATACGCGTACTCGAAGGCGCAGAAAGCCTGCCGCCGGCTGGGGACCACCTGATGCTGGCTGAGCACCCCGTCCCGGATGGTCATGAGCTCCCCGGGCCTGACCTCGCGCTGCCACTCCAGGCCGTTTATGGCGAGGCCGGTGCTCTCGGAGCTGAACGCGTAGACTCCGTCGCTGAACCCGTAGCAGAGGGGCTTCATGCCCAGCGGGTCCTTCAAAGCGAACAGGGTGCCGTCGTCGAGTATACCGGTGAGGCTGTAGGCACCGTCCAGGGTCTCCATGCACCTCCTGGCTGCGTCAGGTAGGCTCCCAGTGCGCTCGTACTCCTCGACGAGCAGGGAGGCTAAAGCGTGGGTGTCGGAGGTGGAGCCGTCCAGCCCGACTATGTTCTGGAGCCTGCGGACGTTCACTATGTTGCCGTTGAAGCTGAGGACGAGGCTGCGCTCGTCTCCGCGGGCCATTATGGGCATGGCGTCCCTGCGGAGGGCGTCCGCGTCGCTGCTCCCGCTGGTCGTGTACCTGACGTTACCTATGCCCACGCCGCCCTTGAGCACCTTCACGCGGCTCTCCATGCCGGGCTCCTTGAAGGGCGGTATCAGCCCGAGCCCGGTGTAGTAGTCCAGGTGTCCATCGTATGTGGCGAATCCGTGGCTCTGGTGGCCCCTGTGGTTCTGGGCGAGCATGCCCCAGTATAGGTATGGGAAGGCTTCCCGGTCTTTGGCGTAGACGCCGAACACGCCGCACTTCTCTCGGGTCCTCACCCGAGCTCCTCCATGACCTGGTCAACGGTCATGAGGTCGAAGTCGCCGAGGCTGGCCTTGCCGCTTAGCACCTCGTAGGACGCGACGCAACGCTTGGAGACCTCCCTGACCACGGGGCCTGGTATGACGGGGGGCTCGCCGTCGCCCATGTAGCCGACGCGGCGGAGGTAGCTACGGAGGAACTCCTTGTCTAGGCACGTGGCCTCCTGGGGCCTCCCTGGCTCGTAGAACCTCTCGGCCCAGTACCGGGCGCTGTCGTGGGTCGGGGGCTCGTCTATCTGGATGAGGCCGCCGTCCAGCCTTCCGAACTCCAGCTTGAAGTCCGGTATGATGAGACCCTTGCTCTTGGCTACGCTCCGGTACTTGTCGAAGAGCGTGAACGTGGCCTCCTCCAGCCGGTCCCACTCGTCCCTCGTTACGAAGCCGGCGTCTATGGCTTCCTTTTTGCTGATCTCCTTGTCGTGACCGGACTCCTCCTTGGTTGTGGGGGTGAGGATCACCTCGGGGAGCTCCTCCGCCATCACCAGGCCGTCAGGCAGCTCAACGCCGCTGATGACCCTGGCGCCGTCACGGTACGCCCTCCACGCAGACCCGTAGAGGTAGGCTCGGCACACCCACTCCACGTCAACACGCTCCGCCTTGACGACCTTCATCGTCCTGCCGTCCATGGTCTCCATGAAGTGGTTGGGGAAGACGCCCCGGGTATCCTGGAACCAGAACTCGCTGAGGGCGTGGAGGCTCTCGCCCTTGTGCGGGATGAGCGTGGGGTACACTACGTCGTAGGCCGATATCCTGTCGGTGGTCACTATGATCATGTGGTCGCCCATGTCGTATACGTCGCGTATCTTGCCTCGCCTGGGAGAGGGGTGCCCGTCGAAGAGGTCGCTTGCCTCCAGGACCTCGACGTTACCGTCCCCGAGGGGGTCATCCACGTTGTAGGATTTCTTCAATGAGATCAACACCTGGAGCTTACACGCATAGAGCATATTCGGTCATATTTAGGGTTTCTTTTAACACATTCATGTAACTTTAACATCGGTGAAGCAAAAAATTCAGAGAAAAAAGACGCGGATAGCTTATTTTGTACGTGTTTCCTTGAGGCAGTTGACACAGAGTCTCTGTTCCTGATCTCCGCAGTACTCACAGAAGCTCTTACCGCAGACCTTGCACTCCACGATGAAGTCCTCCAGCTCGCCACAAATCTGGCAGTTCATAGCCGTACATACTTTCGGGATGCGAACCATGATTCAAGCCTTTCTATTGAGCTACTGCCGAAGGAAAACGCGGCAGGTAGATTAATCTTGACAGCCAATGTTATGTAAACGATGTTCACCGCCCGGCCCTACAGCCAGAAAGCCATCATAAGGGACAGGACGCCGGAACAGGTCTATGGAACCGTTGGGTCATGGCTCGTGATGAACGGGTGTAGCTTCCAACAATCCACGCCCCCAAACTACATTGAAGCAGTGTATAAAGCGAGTAACCCCGTCACCCGGGTCGGGCTCAGGGATGACTACCCCAAACAGTTTGCCATCAGGATGACGGAGTTCGGCAGCGACACCGTGCTCCATGTAACGGTGACCCAGCTGGAGCCGCGGTTCAAGGAAAAGGGGTACCTCTATTGGGGCAGCCGCATCGAGGGCCTGCTGTGGGAGCTTGACTCCCCGCCCACGTGGGAACAGGTTCTAAGCCTCTACCCCAGGGAGATGGTGAACAACGAGATAAGCACCAAGTTCAGGTTCTACGCGGTCTTACTCGTGGCCCTCGTTTCGGTGCTCGTGTCTTTCCGCGTCCTGTTAGATGTCGCTGTCCTCGTCTTCTTCGTCGTCATAGCACCGGTCATAGTCATTGGCGTGCTAGACACGATAGACTACTTGAGGCTACGATCAAGGACGACGACACAGTATCTACAATAGATTGAACGGTTTCAGTTGACACCGTGAATGGACATGGGGTTCTTTCAAACTGTTTTTATGCCTATCCTACCGTTCCATGAGGGGATTAAGTGAGGGCTGTAATCGTAGGCGCCGGGCCCGCCGGGCTCTTCGCGGCGCACGAGTTAAGCAGGCGTCACCGCGTAACCATTCTCGAGAGAAACAGCTACGTGGGGGGCTCCGGGCTCCACAGCGACGGCAAACTCAACTTCCACCCCAAGATCGGGGGAGACCTCACGGAGTTCATGTCGGAGGAGGAGGCATGGGCCCTCGTGCAGGGCATAAGGGACGTATTCACGGGGCTGGGCGTCGAGATGGCCCGCAGCGACGAGGAGGGACTCAGGGCGCTGGAGACCCAAGCCTCCCAGGCTGGGATCAAGTTCATCAAGATCGAGCAGAACCACATAGGCTCGGACTACCTGCCCGACGTCATCTCTGAGATGCGGCGTCGCCTGGAGGAGCAGGAGGTGGACATCAGGCTTGAGACGGCAGCCGACGAGGTGGTGATGGAGGGCGGTCGGGCGGTAGCAGTCTCGGGCGACGGAGGGTCGTTCGAGGCGGACGCCGTGATCCTCGCGCCAGGCCGCATCGGCTCGGGGTGGCTCATAGAGCAGCTCGGCGGCCTCGGGGTGGACATGAGTTACAACCCCATAGACGTGGGGGTCCGGGTCGAGGTGCCCAACGAGGTAATGGACGAGGTGATCAACGGCTACGGGTGCTGGGACCCCAAGTTCCACATGTACACACCCAGCTACGACGACTTCGTCCGCACCTTCTGCGTCTGCCCAGCCGGCTACGTGGTCCGCGAGCCCTACGGGGACGGCCTCTTCGGCGCCAACGGGCACAGCATGAGGGACACCAGGAGCGGCAACACCAACTTCGCCCTCCTCACACGGGTGAGCCTCACCGAGCCCCTGGAGAACACCACCGAGTACGGCCGCCGCATCGCCCAGCTCGCCAACACGCTGGGCGGCCACAAGCCCATAATCCAGAGGCTGGGCGACCTCCGCAGCCACAAACGCAGCACGTGGGACAGGCTCAGCAGGAGCCACGTGGAGCCCACCTTGGGCGACGTGACGCCGGGGGACATAGCCATGGCGTACCCCCGGAGAATGACCATGGACTTCATGGAGAGCCTGGAGATGCTGGACGGGGTGATGCCCGGCATAGCCGCGGACAGCACCCTCCTCTACGCCCCCGAGATAAAGTTCTACGCCATGCGCATCCAGACAGACGGGAGGCTGAGGACCAGCATACCCAACCTCTACGTCGCGGGGGACGGCGCCGGCGTGAGCAGGGGCATCGTCGGCGCGGCCGCCACGGGCATCGTGGCGGCGAGGGGCATCATGGAGCAGCTCGGATAAACTTAAACCGGGCACGGCTGTATTTCACACTCGACTTGGTGTCCAGCAACCTCAAGAAACAGTTCGAGAAGGCGGTGGCGGCCACAGTCAAACCACTGACACGGCTGGGCGTGACGCCTAACCAGGTCACGGCGCTGGGGCTCGCCGTGGCTCTGGTCTCGGCGTGGCTATACGCGGACTGGGGCGGAGACAGGATGCGCCTCGTCTACGGCGCCTTGACCATCCTCCTCTCCGGGCTCCTGGACGCGATAGACGGGGTGCTCGCCCGAGACACAGGCAGGGCCTCGAGGCTCGGAGGCTTCCTCGACTCGGTGGCAGACAGGTACAGCGACGCCTTGGTGCTCATGGGCGTCACCGTCGGAGGGCTGTGCAGCGTACCCGCGGGCCTCCTCGCACTGACGGGGAGCCTAATGGTGAGCTACACGCGCAGCAGAGCCGAGGCGGAGGGCGTCCAGATGGCTGGCGTGGGCTTCTTCGAACGAGCCGAAAGAATGATCTTCCTCGCAGGGTGCAGCCTCGCGTCGTACTGGTGGCTACAGGCGTTGGACTACGGCGTAACGGCTCTAGCGGCGCTGGCTCACTTTACTGTCGCCCAGCGGATGCTCCACTTTAAAAAAAGGGTAGATAAAAACTAGCGTTTACTCCTGCGTCTTCGGGGCACGTATTTCCGGTCTTCCTTGGACCGGATCTTCACGACGCCCCGGTGTACGGCGCAGCTTATGCATAGATACTTCGTCGTCTTGGTGCGGTTGATCTGCGCACCTTGATCTCTTAGCTCCTTAAGGACCCTAGAGTCCACCAGGCTGGTGTACCTGGTGACCCTCTTGGCCTTGTCTCGTGGTACTTGGGCGCCGCAGTAGCTGCACTGAACCATGCCGGAACGCCCTTTCCCCCCTTTGCTGCGTCCTCCGCTACTTCTCTTCTTAGGCATTCCCAAGCCTCACCACGGATATAGGTAGGTCCGTTATAAACCCTGCGAGGTCCCGGCCAGCTCCTCCAGTGTGTAGGAGACGACCTCGTCGAAGACCGTCCGGGCGACGGCGGCGTAGCCTTGCGTCGAGAGGTGGACCCCGTCGTTGCTTTACACGGGGTTCAGCCGCCCATCTGGTCCTGCCAGTGAAGAGAAAAGATCCACCACCCTGAATCCCTCGCCGTCGCAGTGCTCCGTTATGAGAGAGTTGAGCATCCTTATCCGAGAGTTCATGCGATCATCGGCCTCCGTGGAAGTCAACGTGCACGCTATAGGCCCAGCCCCTGTTTCGAGGGTCCTAGCGTAGAGCCGTTTCAGGTTCTCCACGACCTGCTTCGGTTCCCTCCCAGCGTAGAGGTCGTTTATGCCGGCCCATATGACGACGTAGTCGGGGCGCTCGGCCTCGACGCTGGTCCGGAACCGTCCCAGCATGCCGTCCGTGCTGTCGCCGTTGATGCCCTTGTTGATGAAGAACGCCTCGTAGCCCTTGAGACCCAGCTCCTGGAGCCTTGCGCGTGTCATGGCTTCAAGCATGTCCGTGTACGGCGTCTCCGCGTAGCCGCCGCGGGGGCTTGGGGATTGGTAGCCCACGGTGAGGCTGTCCCCGAGGCAGACGAAGGCTAAGAAACTGGTGGCCGGCATCTCTAGGCATCTGCGGGGCAGGGATATTAATACCTTGACACCATGGGTTTACATGTGAACTGTTTTGTCTGAAGGTTTCAAGGAGGGTGTCCTGGGCGCCGACCTGGTTTTGGTGAACGGGAAGGTCGTCACGGTGGACGAGAAAGTCACCGTCGCCGAGGCGGTGGCGGTGAAGGACGGCAGGATACTGGCGGTTGGATCGACGAAACAGGTTAAGGAGCTCGCCAACAATGGCACGAAGGTAATAGACCTCGAAGGGAGGCTGACACTCCCTGGCTTCATAGACACCCACGAGCACTGCATCAGGCGTGGGCTCCAGCTGGACTGGGTTAACTGTAAGACCCCGCCCATGCAGAGCCTCGGCGACGTGGTGGAGGCGCTCAGGGAGAAGGCGGAGACGAAGCAGGAGGGGGAGTGGGTGGTGGGCTCGTGGTTCGACGAGAGCCAGTGGGAGGACAAGCGGTTCCCCAACAGGTACGACCTGGACGAGGCCTCCACCGTGAACCCCATATACTTGGGGAGGGCGGGCGGCCACAACGCCGTGGCCAACAGCCATGCCCTGGAGCTGGCTGGCATAACCAAGGACACGCCTCAGCCGCCGGGGGGAAATATCGAGCGAGACGAGAACGGTGAGCCCACGGGCCGCCTCGACGAGATATCGGCCATGGACATGGTGCGGGGCCTCATCCCAAAGCCCACCGGCTTCAAGGAGATGGAGCTGCTAGTCGAGAACTGGCCGACACTGGAGGAGCAGTACCTCAGCTGGGGCCTAACCACCATCCACGAGGCCCACATCAAGGCGCCCGAGGCCCACGCCTACCAGACCCTCGACGAGGATGGGAAACTCAGGATACGCGTAGGGTTAATACTGGACGGCATGACGCCCTACAACGGCTACGCCACGAGCGACCTGGGCCGCCAAGGCCTAAGGCCGCCGTTCAGGTGGAGCGACAGGCTCATGGTCGTGGGCGTCAAGGTGGGAACCGACGGCGCCATGGGCAGCCTCACCGCGGCCCTCAACGAGGACTACGCCAACGACCCCGGCAACAAGGGCATCATCAGGTGCACCAAGGAGGACCTCACGGACGAGATAGTCAGGTGCCACGTCTCGGGCATAAGGACGTGCACCCACGCCATAGGGGACCGCGCCATAGACATGACCCTCGACGCCCTGGAGGAGGCAGTCAACTCCAAGCCCTGGCCCGGCCACAGGCACAGGATAGAGCACGCCGGCTACGTGCTGCCCAGGCAGCTTGAGCGCATGGCGAGGCTCAACATCAACGTCTCGGCATCCATAGGGTTCTGCTACCCCATCGGGGACAGCCACATCGCCGCCCTCGGCCCGGACAGGCTCTGCGGGTACTACCCCATGAAGAGCTTCAGGGACCACGGCATAGTGGCGGCGGGGAACAGCGACGGCTTCGGCGAGAACTGGGCCCTCACCGGCATATACGGCTGCGTGACAAGGAGGTCGAGGGGCGGCAACCTCCTCTGCAGGGACGAGGCGGTCCCAGTGATTGACGGGATTAAGGCGTACACGTGGAACGCGGCATACCTGGAGGGGAGCGAGGACGTGAAGGGCTCCATTGAGCCGGGTAAGCACGCGGACTTCGTGGTCCTGGACAGGGACATAACAACGGTGGACCCAGAGGAGATCATCGAGACGAAGGTCCTGATGACTATCATAGGCGGCGAGGTCGTCTACGAGCGTTCAACGTGACACCTCGTAGATCTCTTCTATCTTTTTGACGTACTCTGGCGCCAGCCCGTGGGCTTTGGCTCCGGCTAGCATGAGTTCCACGTAGCCCCTCGACGGCGTGAAGGGCCCCTTGGGCTCCGCCACCCTGTACAGGTCGGCCTCATGCCACTCCCCGTCCTCGCCGAGGACCAAGAAGGTCTCCCGCCTGTAGAACCCCTGGGGGACGCTCTCCAGTACGTCCAAGTCCAGCAGCTCGTCCTCGGGGACTTCGTATATTACCCCGTGGACGAGGCCGCCCGGCTTCTCGATGATGGTGCTGATGCCTCCCTGACGCCTCTCGCTCCAGAAACGGAACTGGACCTCGTAGTTAGGGAGGTAGGCCGTCATGACGAACTCGGCGCCGGGGCAGTAGCCCCGGAGGAACTCCATGTTAAGGTTCGAGCCGTAGCCGAAGTGACGCATGGAGTATCCATGCGTTTCAGGGATTTAGGGGTATCCGCGAGGGGGCTACGCGACGGGCAAGGTTTTATCCACGTCGGCGCAGTCTCCACAGGTGACTCGTTGTCTGAGCCGGGGAAGGTAAGAGAGACTTTCGTGGCTCTCGTCCTCATAGGCTTCTTCGCGCGTCTGAGCTACGGGATGGCCAGGACGCCCCTGTTGGCGCTGTTCGCTAGGAGCCTGGGGGCTTCGTCGGCGGCGATCGGGCTCGCTGTGGGCATGTCCACCGTCACCGGTATATTCTTCAAGGCCCCCGCGGGGACCCTGTCCGATATCTACGGCAGGAGGGCGGCGCTCCTCGCCGCCACCGTCATCTTCGGTTTGATGCCGTTCACCTATGTTTTGGTCAACGACTACAGGCTGCTGGTGGTCATCAGGTTCTTCCACGGCTTCGCCACGGCCATCTACGGCCCTGTAGCCATGGCGGTCATCATGGACGTTGCGGGGGAGAGGAAGGGCGAGCTGGTCGGCACCTTCTCCTCGGCGGGAATGCTGGGCGGGCTGCTGGCGGCGCCGCTGGGCGGCGGCCTGCTGAGGCTACTCGGTGACGACGACCCCAGCCTGGCTGTGTTCAAGCAGATATATCTCATAGTCGGGGTGTTGGGCAGTGTGTCCCTGTGCCTGGTCTTCCTACTCTGGGGGAGACTG